>Ga0302251_1000672_pt1 | contig 28190 bp, 21 predicted proteins | sample AAG_RA_Gln_MG_FD_193534 | JGI IMG/M metagenome (GOLD analysis project Ga0302251, IMG submission 193534) | Enriched activated sludge microbial communities from anaerobic digester in WTTP, New Holstein, Wisconsin, United States - AAG_RA_Gln | ecosystem: Engineered > Bioreactor > Anaerobic >... | reverse complement strand
AAAGTTGACGCTGACACGTGCGTCGAGTGCGGCGCCTGCGTAGCGACCTGCCCTGTGAGCGCTATCTCGCAGTAAGTTTCGATTTTAGATATGCAAAAAGCCCCGCGCCCGAGATCTCGGGGCGCGGGGCTTTTTGCATATCTCATATCTTTTGGGGTCAGCGTTGCCCGTATCTTCTTTTCAAATCCTCCGCTTCCGACCTTACCTCCTCGTCAGTAAGCGCCACCGCGCCTCCCGCTATCTGCGCAAGAATGAATATGTCCGCAAACGTCTCAAGCATCTCACAGCGCAGAAGGGCCTCGTCCAAAGTATGCCCCACGCATAACGACCCGTGGTTGGCAAGCAAAACAGCGGCACCATTTTTAAGCGCCAGGACTGCGTTTTTGGCCAGCGCATCAGACCCTATCGGAGCATATTCTGCAACAGGGACAGCTCCGCCAAATACCGCGACCTGGTTGTCGGTTATGGGCTTAAGAGTGCGTCTTGCGGCCGCCACCGCCGTGGCGCATATTGAATGCGCGTGTATAACCGCGTTTACATCGGCGCGCGCCTCAAACACGGCAAGATGCATCCGGTTTTCTATAGAAGGCTTTCTTGCGCCGTTCAGCACCTTGCCGCGTAAGTCCATCTCGACGAGATCCTCCGGAGACAAGTCCGCATAGTCCATGCCGCTCGGCGTTATCAAAAAACCGCTCTTTGTCCTTGCGCTTATGTTACCGCCTGTTCCCTGCACAAGTTTTTTCCCGCACATCAAAACACCCGCGGCAATAATTTTTTCCCTTAAAACTATGTCAGCTGTCATGCTGCCCACACCTCGCAAGCCTGCACATAAACGGCATTACCACCAAATTTGCCGCTCCGGCGGCAAGAAATACGTTGACCACGGAAACGTTGAAAAAAAGCATAAGAGAAACAAAGACGGCGGCCAATACCATGCCCAAGGAGTCAGTAACGTTAAGGCACGCAACCACGCGCGCCCTGTGTTCAACAGGCGTACTGGCCTGCATAATAGCGTACATCGGGACGCTGAAAATACCTCCTGAGACAGCAAGCAGCAGAAAAGAGGCTATTATCCCCCAAGAAACGGGCTCCTTCAAAAACTCAGCTATCCCCATCAGATAAGGCTTCCTTGCAACGGCAAAGCTGAGGCAGTAAAGCGCGGCTATCGCTACAGTAACACCGACGCCGCTTACTGGGATAAGGCGGCCCGATACTTTGCCGCGCAGCAGTTTGTTGCACAAAACAGCGCCGATCGTTATACCGACGGAAAACACCACGAGGAAAAATGTCGAGACCTCCTGGTTGCCGCCCAAGATCTCTTTTGAAAAAGTCGGGAACTGCGAAAGGAAGACCGAACCTATCAGCCAGAACCAGCTTATGCCGAGCACAGAATGAAACACCGGCCCGTTCGACGCCGCGTAGGCGATGATGTTCCAGGTTGAGCGAAATATATTCCAGTCTATTTTCATGTCAGGCATAAAAGCCTGCGCCTTAGGGATGAAGAGGCTTGCTATAAAACCGAACACCGCCACCGCGACGACTCCGACCCCTATATAGACGCGCCCCATCTCATGAAGCACAAGCAAACCGCCGCACATAGTCCCCAAAAGTATGGCTATGTATGTCCCCGCGCTCACAAGCCCGTTGCCGGCGACAAGCTCTTCCTCCCTGAGGTGCTGAGGCAGGATGCTGAATTTAAGAGGTCCAAAAAAAGTCGACTGAGCCCCCATGAAAAACAGCAAGATAACCAGCCACGGCAGGCTCATGTAGTGAAAGGCAGCCGCTGTCAGAACCATGAGCACGATCTCGACAAATTTTATTATACGTATCAGAAATGATTTTTCGTATTTGTCCGCTATCTGGCCTGCGGTCGCCGAAAAGAGGAAAAACGGCAGGATAAAAAGACCGGCTATAGCCGTTATGAGGACACGCGCGTTTATGCCGTACACATCCGACAGCCTGAACGTGATAAGTATCACAAGCGCGTTCTTAAACAGGTTATCGTTGAACGCGCCTAAAAACTGTGTCAGAAAAAGAGGGAGGAAGCGTCTTGTCGCAAGCAGCCCAAATTGTGTCTTTATCTCTGATATGCCCATGCCGGCTAACCGTTATTGGCCTTTGTCCTTTAACTGGTCAAGCGATATGTCACGCGTATGTTCGGTCTTAACCCAGGTGCCCTGGTCTTTGGCCAGGATTGCAGCTTTAAATAGTATGGGTATCCATGTTATGCCGAACCAGAAGTAAGCAAATGTGTCCTTCACATATTTGAACGTCAGTTTCTTCTCGTGCATCGAAGGGCCTACGATAACGCATATGAAGCAGAACGCTATGATTACAAATATGGGCAGCCCAAAGAAAAGCACCCAGTCGAGCGTTGTCTGCGGCGTGCTGCTTGAGATCGTCGGAAAGAGCACCATGTTGTTGATGAGCGTATACGCCATGCCCGCAAACATTATGACAATGCCAAGACATGATTTTGCGGGCGCAAGCAGATACAGGAAAAGATCCAGGTACTGCAGCTTTCTCGTTACAAAAAAAGACTTAAGCGCATCCCTGCCGTAGTGCCATAATACCCAGTAATGCCCCTGCATCCAGCGTGTGCGCTGACGTTTTGAGACCTCCAGGCTCTGTGGCTTTTCATCATAGATAACGGCAGCGTCATTCCAGTGCACCCTGCTTCCGGACAATATAAGCCGCGTAGACATCTCAAGGTCTTCCGTAAGGCTCTCCAGGTTCCATCCTATCCTTTCAAGAGTTGCCGCCCTGATTACAAGGCCGGTGCCGCCAAGTGTGCATGAAAGGCCCCAAAGCCCGCGTGCCAGCTGCCAAAAACGGTTTGAAAACCAATACGCCAGAGCGTACGAACGTGTAAGCCAGTTATCGTCGGGGTTTTTCACATCCAACACACCCTGTATCGCCTCAGCCTCAGGGTGAAGTTCCATGTAGTCATTCATGCGGGCCAAGAAATTTTTATCCGCCAGATTATCCGCGTCAAACATGGCCAGCGCATCAACCTCATCCATGGGTATCTGAGTCAGTGCCCAGCGCACATTCCACGTCTTGCCGTTATGTTCTTTATCGAACCTTTCAAGCGCAATGGCGCCATGCTGCCTGACCAGTTCGGCCGTGTTGTCTGTGCAGTTGTCACACGAGACATATACCTTATAGCAGTTCTTCGGGTAGTTCTGATTACGGAGGCTTTCAATAAGGGGCGCGATGACCTTAGCTTCGTTATGAGCGGGGACAAGCACGGCAAACCTGCGATAGCGCGCGGCGCGCGGCATCTCCTTCTGGCTCCAGAAGCCGCGCACGCTGACGATGATCTGGTAAACCCCGTCGCACATCAGAGATCCCAGGAGCGTATAGAGCACAAACTGCACTATCCACCAGCCCCACCATATAACCCAATAGAACAGCTCCTGCGAATCTCCCATTACCTGTCATTCCTCCTGAATATGTAAAGCAAAAAAGCTATATTGCAATTTATGAACAAACCATGCCGCATCAGGATATAATACATGCAGGACGGGCTTTAGACAACAACCGCATATGCAAATACGCCTTATAGCGTATCCCCGGCGAACCGCAAGGCGCCGCGTACCGGAATAAGCGGAATTGGTCGATATGCGCCCAAAATGTCATCTCTTTAAAATTTCATTTATCAGGTTTCTCTCAAGGATCAGGTCGTTGTAGCCGAGCCTGCGCTCAACCTCTTCCGTGATCGATTCAAACTTGGATATATCCGTCTTCTCTCTGCTTTTTATATATGTTGCCCTGCCGGCTCCGGGTTCGACAAAGACACCTTTGTACATATAAGAGCCGTTTCTGAATATCACGGGCTCGTCAGGGCCGTCCGCCAAAAGGTCCCTCCCGAATGCCGTAGTTATCCCGAGCCCCATAAGGCCTGAAACTGTAGGCAAGACATCGATCTGCCCGGTATCGCTTTCGTCAGCGCCCGTTATTTTTTTATCTTTATCCTGCGGTATACGGAACATAAGCGGCACTCTCCTTGTGTTCTGCCATACGACAGGATCCTCCAACGGTTCTTTGAGCAGTTTTTCAAGATCCTCCCTATAAGCGGTTGGAATTGCGGGGTGGTCTCCGTAGACCACTATGAGGCTTTTGTCGAGCACTCCGTTTTTCCTGAGGCCGTCTATGAAACGCCCGAATTCACGGTCAAAGTAATGTATCGCTATGAGATACCTTCCCACAAGCGTGTCCTTAAGGTCATCTGGCAGCACAAGCGTGCCATCGTCAAGCCCATCAAAGTCAAAAGGATGGTGGCTGCTCAGCGTCACTATGAATCCGTAAAAAGGGGATCTGTAATCGGTAAAAAATTCCAGAGCTTTTGTAAATATCACACTGTCGCTCAGTCCGAGGCCTATCACCTCTTCGTCCGGGAACGTGTTCCTGCTGTATTGCCTGTAAAAACCAAGCTTCGGGTGCATCCTGTGGCAGTTCCAGAAAGCGCTGTACGTACCCTGAAAAACAACGCACCTGTAGCCTTTTTTGTTAAGGGAACGGGCCAGCGAATTAAAGTCGTTATCGGCAAACCTGGTATATGCGGCGCCTGACGCGGCCGGGAACATACCTGTATTGGCCATAAATTCCGAGTCGGCACTCTGGCCGCCGGCAGTCTGGTTCCATGCGTTTGCAAAGTATATGCATTCCCTGCGGAACCGGTTGAGGTTAGGCGTCACCTCGACGCCGTTGAATTCCATATCCAACACGAAGTACTGCAGGGCTTCGCATTGTATCATTATGAGGTTCTTGCCGCGAGCCAACGGGCGGTGCCGCACCGCGTTATGTTTGGCAAACCACTGCCTGATCTCGCGTATCTTGGCTTCAGGCGTGTAGTCTGAAGCCAGCGCGCGCCCGGCCATAGCCAGAGCGTCTCCCCAATGAAAAGTCGAGACGCCGACCCAGGCACAGACAGAAAGCCTGTCGTACATAGCGTTTATTATGTTAGGCCTCTGTTCGGCAAGCCTCCATGCAGCGTATCCCTGAACCGCCACCGACGCCGCAAAGAGCGCGGCCGAAAAAAGCGCGCGCCTCACGGTAACCTCTTTAAAACGCACGATAAGCCGTTTTTTCTTCATAAGCCAAACCGCTATCGGTATATCGATGAATATGAGAGCGTCCCACGGTTTAAGAAGAGACCATATAGATTTGGCTATAAGCCCCGTCTGTGGGATCAGCATCAAATCATGGAAGATAAAAATGTCGGCGTAATAGCGTATAAAAAGCCTGTCAGTCAAGACAAGAGATGAGAGCAGAAGATCAAGCAGAAGCAGCGCCTTGCCTCTTGAACGCACTGACATAAGCGAAACCGGAATCACAAGGCACAGTATCGCGCCACAAGACGGCAACCCGACTGCCATAGCCCTCAGCATATATCTCACAACAGGGTAATCGAAGCTCTCCAATATGGGCCAGTTCAGGATCCTTGCAATGGAAAAATCCACAGAAAAAAATTTTAACCACAATATGGCAACCAACATAAGCAGTATTTTAAATTCACGAAAATTAGGCCCCGTATCATCCGCATCTCTCATTTTATTAAAAATCCTCATCGCACACCTCTGTCCAACAGCTTCAAAACAAGGTCGTGCTCCAAAATTTTGTCGCTGTATCCAAGCCGTCGCTTAACTTCGCCGGTTAAGTCCTCAAAACCGCCATATTCCAGTTTCCTGTGATTCTTAACGTTAACAGCGCTTTTTTTCTGAGGCTCAACAAACACATCCCCAGTTATGTAGGAGCAGTTTCGGAATATGACAGGCTCGGCCGCCCTCGGCAAAAAAAGATCATATCCAAAGCCGACAAGAAAATTAAAACCAAGGAGGTTCGATACGGTTACAGGAACATCGATAAGGCCGACCGGGGTTTTGCTGTCCTTAAAGACCATGTCGCGCCCCGGTATCTTTATGATCAGTGGTATCTTTTGAACTTCGCGCCACGCCAGATCGCTTTTCAAGCTCCGTCCAAGGAGTTTTTCAAGGTTTGGCCTATCCCATATCGGTATGGCAGGATGGTCGCCGTAAACAACTATCACAGACGAATCCATGAGTCCCCTCTTTTCCAGATCCTTGATGAACGATCCAAATTGCGTATCAAAATAGTGTATCGCCGTCAGGTAATCACCTATCAGCATCCCTTTGAACTTGCCGACGTCAAGGTCCGTCTGATCAAATATGGGTTTGAAATTGTAAGGATAATGGCTCGTTAACGTCACTAAAAAAGCGTAGAAGGGCTTCTTCTCTTTGTCAAGCATCTGTGCCGACTGTCTGAAAAAGCTTTTGTCGCTGAGCCCCAACCCTATCTCTTCGTCGATCGTAAAATCTTTTTTGCTGATAAACTTCGTAAAACCAAGGGCGGGATACATATGGTTCCTGTTCCAAAAACCAGGTTTGTCACCGTGCAGCGCTAAAGTGCTGTATCCGTTCTCCGCCAGCAGTTTTGGAAGAGCCTCGTATCTGTTGCCCGCAAACCGAGTATATACAACACCTGCCGGGGACGGATACAAGGAAGCGTTGACAAGGAACTCCGCGTCAGAGCTATTGCCGGTGCCCGTCTGGTTATAAGCCCTGTCAAAATAAACTGACCTGGCCGCAAAACGGTTTATGTTAGGGGTGACTTCATGTCCGTTGATCTTTAAACCTATCACGAACTGCTGAAGCGACTCCACCTGTATTATGATGAGGTTTTTCCCTCTCGCGGCGCCGAACATCCGGCCGTTCCGCATACAAAGAGCTCTCCTTGCTTCAAGCCACTCCCTTATCTCGCTGATTTCGCTTGAAGGCACTTCTTTGCGCATCAGCTCTCCCTTGACAACGTTCCATGCGTCAGCCACATGATATGTGAGAGCCCCGACATTGCTGCAAACAGCAGGGCGATCCCACATCGACGTGAGGACCCTTGGCACTTTTTTTTCATAACTGTCGATGCGCAGCCATAACATCAGCGCGCCGGACAAAAATAAAATGAACGAAACGACGGCGCGTCTTGGCCCGATCTTCTTAAAAAAAGGCGCGTCATAAAAATACCGCGTCGCTAAAACATATAAAACGAGCAGCGGGATATCCGCAAAATAAAAGGCGTCCCGCAAACACAGCAGCGCAAAGACAGAATCGGCTACATCGCCGACCTGAGCCGTGAGCCCAATGTTGGCAAAAGAGAAAAGGTCTGAATAGTACCTCATGTAGAGGATATCTGTAACGGCCAATGCCGACAGGGAAAAATCCGCCAGGATGGCAATAAAAGGCCGCACCCCGCTCCACAGCAGAGAGATCGGGACAAAAACCATTAGAATAACACCGGCTGACGACGCAACCGAAACGACATCCCGCGTCATAACAGACGAAGTGTAGGACTCCACAAAGTAGAACTTCAGCAGAACGGAAACAAAAATAACCACAAAGAAGAGCAGCTCTCTGCGGTCTTTATCGTAATTATTTTTAACGCCGCCTAAAAATAGCATATGATGTCTCCCTTTGATCCACAGCCAAGACATCATAACAGAGGCTGCCGTGATATCTTTTCGCCGCAACTATTCCGCGTGCCTGCCATACAGTCTGTTCATCCTGCGCAATCTCTGAAGGCTTGGCAATGTATTTGACAGCAGCAGATCGAACTCATCCCTTGTGAGGCGCCACTCCCAGTTGCCTTCGGCCACGCCGGGCACGTTCATCCTGGAATCCCCGCCAAGGCCAAGTATGTCCTGCATAGGTATAATAGCAATTTCCGCGACAGATGCAAGTGCCAGCTGCGTCATATATTTTACCGCCTCATACCGCTTAACGCCGCATCCGATATATTCTTCAAACGTCGCTTTTTCAGTATCCGAAGCCTCGCTGTCCCACCAGCCCAACACAGTGTTGTTATCATGCGTGCCTGTGTAAACCGCAAAATCTCGCGTGATATTATGCGGCGCATAGGGATTGGAACCGACGTCGTCACCAAAAGCGAACATGAGCACCTTCATGCCTGGAATACCGTGACGCCGCATCAGTTCGCTGACGTCGGCAGTTATTATGCCAAGGTCTTCCGCTATTACCGGAAGCACTCCGCCAAAAAGAGGCGATATTTCGCGTTCAAGCGCCTCGAAAAGCTCTTCTCCGGGAGCTTGCCGCCAGTGTCCGTTCTCAGCTGTGTTTTCACACGAGGGTATCGACCAGTATCCGCAAAACCCGCGAAAATGATCTATGCGTATGCAATCGTACATAGAAAGAGCTCTTTTGACCCTGTCCACCCACCACACGAACCCCGATGTCCTGATATTATCCCAGAGGTAGACCGGATTTCCCCACCGCTGGCCAGTCTTGCTGAAATAATCCGGGGGTACGCCGGCCACAAAGTTGGGGGAACCGTGTTCGTCAAGATCGAAGTATGACTGGTTGGCCCAAACGTCGGAGCTGTCAAGCGCCACAAACATGGGGAGGTCCCCTATGACGGAGATCCCGCGGTTTTTACAGTATTCATGCACCATGCGCCACTGCCTGAAGAAGATAAATTGGGAAAACGAAGTAAAAGATATGCGTTTTGCGTTTGCCTCCTGACAAGCAAACCGTTCAAGCGCTGCCGCGTCGCGCCTTCTGTAGACATCAGGCCATTCGTTCCAGCATAGGCCTTTAAACTCCTCTTTAAGCGCAGAAAAGAGGGCATAATCCTCAAGCCATGTTTTTTCTTCCTCACAGAAACGCTCAAACTCGCTTTGCATCGACGAGAAGCGCGCGTCTTTTGACGAAAAGACCTCCCATGCCTTCTTCAGCAGCGCCTCCTTTATATCGGCCGCCAGCTTGTAATCGGCGCGGGCTGATTTCTGCGCAAAACGGATCTTCAAATCATCCACGCATATTAACCCATCATCCGACAGCCTTTGGGGACTCACAAAAAGAGTGTTCCCGGCAAACGACGAAGGGCTGCTGTACGGCGAGTTGCCAAAGACGCCCGTCACCGGGTTTAACGGCAGGACCTGCCACGCGCCAAAACCGGCGCCGCACAGAAAATCGGCGAACCTTTCGGCGTCGGGGCCTAAATCGCCCACGGCAAAAGCGCTAGGGAGGCTTGATATGTGCAGAAGGACGCCGCTTTTTCTTGTATCCTTAAAAAACATTGCGGCATTTCCCCGCTATATGCCGCTCATTGACCGCGCACATGCGATCTATCTGTAGAACCGGCAGGCGGCAGCCAAGTCAGTTCGAATCCGTCATCGGTTCCAGGATAAGGCAGGCAAGAGGAGGCAGCGAGACGACTAACGACCGCGGCCTTCCGTGGAAAGATATATCCTGCGTTTCCAGGCTGCCTAAATTTCCGCAGTTTGAGCCGCCGTAATAAGCTGCGTCGCTGTTCAGCGCCTCTTTCCATATCCTGCCTCCCGGCACGCCGATTCTGTATCCTGTCCTTGGGACAGGAGTAAAGTTTCCGATAAACACCAACTCGCTGCCATCCTTAGCCCGTCGCAGAAAAGAAATCACGCTGGACGCGGCGTCGCCGGCATCGATCCACTCAAATCCCATCCTGTCGTAATCCCGCTCCCAAAGAGCGGGGGTCTTCCCGTAAAATTTATTTATGTCCTTAAACCAGCGCAGGACGCCGCTGTGCAGATGGTCATCCAGTATATGCCAATCCAGGCTCATATCGTGGCACCACTCACGCTCCTGTCCGAATTCATTGCCCATGAAGATCAGTTTCTTGCCTGGGTGCGCGAACATCCAGCCAAAAAGCAGCCGAAGGTTGGCGGCTTTCTGCCACGCGTCCTTCGGCATCCTTTCCCAAAGCGACCCTTTGCCGTGGACGACCTCATCGTGCGAAAGAGGCAGGACGAAATTTTCAGAATATGCGTACCACATCCCGAATGTGAGCTCACTGTGATGATATTGCCTAAAGATTGGATCCCTTGAGATGTATTTCAACGTATCGTGCATCCAGCCCATGTTCCACTTGTAGCCGAAGCCCAGGCCGCCAAGCCATACTGGGCGCGATACCATAGGCCATGACGTGGATTCTTCAGCCGTAGTCTGGACGTCGGGGTATTGCATATACAGCGTTTCGTTCAGTTTTTTCAGAAAATCTATAGCGTCTATATTCTCTCTGCCTCCGTAGATATTCGGCAGCCACTCGCCTTCTTTCCGCGAATAATCAAGGTAGAGCATGGACGCGACGCCGTCCACACGAAGGCCGTCCGCATGGTACCTATCGATCCAGAAGCAAGCCGAGGATATCAGGAAGCTCCTTACCTCGCTTCGTCCGTAGTTGAATATGCAGCTGTTCCAGTCCGGGTGAAATCCGCGCCTCGGGTCCTCATGCTCATAAAGATATGTGCCGTCGAATTTTGCAAGCCCAAACGCATCGGACGGGAAATGAGACGGCACCCAATCAAGTATCACGCCTATGCCGGCGTTATGGAGGGCGTCTATCAGCCTCATAAAATCTTCTGACGAACCGTAACGCGCGGTAGGGGCAAAATACCCCGTGACCTGATATCCCCATGAGCCATAGAACGGATGTTCCATTACCGGCATAAACTCCACATGTGTAAAACCGTTCTCTATAAGATACGGCGGCAGCTCCTCCGCTAAACCGAGCCATGTCAGGTAGCCGTTCTCGGCGGTGCGCCTCCATGAGCCGGCGTGGACCTCATATATGGACTGCGGACGGTCATGCGCGCTGCGGGGAGCCCTTGAGGCCATCCAGTTTCCGTCCTTCCACTCATACTCCGGTGGCGGACAGACTTTGGATGCGGTCAAAGGCGGTTCTTCGCAAAAAAACGCAAGCGGATCACATTTATCCAGGCGCTCCCCGGCTTTCGTCAGTATGCTGTACTTATAGCATGAGTAAGGCCGCACATTGGGGATAAAACCTTCCCATATCCCGGACGAATCCCACCTGGGAGCCAGTCTGTGCACGCCTGGATCCCACGCGTTAAAGCCGCCTATGACCGAAACTTCTTCCGCATTCGGCGCCCATACCGCAAATAGAACTCCCGGCACACCGTCATGCTCCATAATGTGGGCTCCCAGAAAATCATACAGTCTCGCGTGGCTGCCCTCGCGGAACAGATAAATATCCGTCTCCGTCGCAAGGCTTACGCCGTACACTATTTCTTCATTCATGCGGATTCACCTCCGGCCTGATGGTGATATTATAACCTAAATGCAATCCTGCATCGTACAAAGGAATACTACGGAGGAATACTGATGAACGAACTGTTCTCATACGGCACGGTTACGGAAGAGGTCCTCGGCAGGCTTAAGGAGGCATTAGGCTGCGGCGGCGTATCTGAAGACAGAGATAAAATAACGGCATACTCGCACGACGAGGTCCCCTCAAACGCATACGACAGTACATATATGGCCGATGTCTTGGTGTTTCCGAGATCGACTGCGGATGTGTCCTCAGTCATGAAGATCGCGTCCTCGTATAAAATCCCTGTGACCCCAAGAGGCGCCGGTACAGGCCTGTCAGGCGGAGCGCTTCCAGTGTTCGGCGGAATTGTCATGAGCTTTGAGAAGATGAACAGGATATTGGAGCTAGATGAGATGAACTTGACGATAACGGCAGAACCTGGCGTGGTGACATCCGAGATAACGAGGACGGCCGCGCGTCATAACCTGCTCTATGCCGGGGACCCATGCAGCAAGGACGCGTCGTTTATAGGAGGCAATATAGCCGAGAACGCCGGCGGGAACAAAGTCATAAAATACGGGCCGACAGGCGCGCAGGTCCTGGCGCTTGAGGCAGTCCTTGCGGACGGTACTGTGACATGGTTTGGCGGGAAACGGCGCAAGGACGTGACAGGACTTGATTTTTTACATATCATGGCCGGCTCGGAAGGCATACTGGCTGTCATAACAAAAGCAGTGCTTAAACTCCTGCCGCTTCCCAGGCATTCGGCCGACCTGCTCGCCGCTTTTCGCGACGCGGAAAGCGCCATCGATTTTGTCCCTCGAATAATTAAAGAAGGCGGCATAATCCCTGCCTCAATAGAATTTATGGACCAAAAGGCGCTGACGCTGGTCGAGAAATATTCGGGGCAGCCCGTGCCAGCCGGCAGTGCGGGCGCGGCCCTCATAATACAGCTTGAGGACAACGATCCCGACATTGTCGAAAAACAGTATATTTCAATAGGAGAGCTCGCCAAGAAGCGAGGGGCAACAGAGGTCTACGTTGCCGACACCAGAAGCACAAAAGAGAGGGTGTGGCGGATAAGAGAGGCCATTCCTGAGGCAACCGCGTTTTTTTACGACAGATACACAAAAGAAGACCTCGTGGTCCCGTTGGCAAATGTCCCCGCGCTGCTTTCGGCAATAAAGAAGACATGTTCCTGCCATAACCTCGAATGGGTGGCATATGGGCACGCCGGCGACGGCAACATGCACTGTACGATAGTGGGGCCTGATAACGACAACTGGAAGGAAGCGCTTCATGAGGCGCAAGAAGAGATATACGGCCAAGTGCTAGCTTTAGGCGGAACCTTATCGGGAGAACACGGGATAGGGTTCAAGCGCAAAGGCTACATGAAACTATTCCTCGACAGCGCGCAGATAGAACTCATCAAACGCGTCAAGCTGGCGTTCGACCCGCTGAATATCCTTAACCCTGGCAAGATGGTCGAGTGGATGTAGCAACCGCCGATATGGCGGCTGCCAGTTTATATTTTTATCTTGCGAAGCTCCCTCCGCAATATTTTGCCGGACTGCGAGATTGGAAACTCTGAGACGAACGCTATTTTTCGCGGAGTCTTATAGTGGGCAAGACGCTCCTTACAATAGACCATGAGCTCCTTGGCAGTCACGGTATGCCCTTCCCTCGGTATCACGAACGCCTTTACTATCTCTCCCGTCACGCTGTTTTTCTCGCCGACAGCGACGGCCGACAGTACAGCCGGATGTTTGGACAGCACCGCTTCGACTTCCTGCGGATAGACGTTGAAACCTCCTACGATGATTATGTCCGTCGCTCTGTCGACGATCCTCATATAGCCGTCGCCGTCTATTTTTACGACATCACCTGTATTGAACCAGCCATCTGAGAACCGTTCCATAGTGCTTATCTTATCGCGAAAATATCCGTCGACGACGGAGGGCCCTTTTACCCACAGTACGCCCTCGTCATGGGGATCTATTTTGTTACCGTCCATATCCCTTATTTCAAAATCATAGCCGTCGCATATCTGACCTACGGCCCCGAGCCTGGCGGTCTCTATGCTGTGCCCGACAGCCACAACAGGAGAACACTCAGTAAGGCCGTAGCCCTCCAATATACCGACCCCAAGACATCTGCGGCACCTTAAATCCGTCTCCGCGCTAAGACGGTCGCCGCCGGTTATAACTAATTTTATGCCGTCAAGGCGCTCCCCTGTCTTTTCGAGAGCCCCAAGGATGAACGATATAACTGTAGGCACAGCTATAATACAGTTCGTGCCCGATGTCTTTATGGCATCGACTGTGGCGTCGACCGGGACAAAAGACGGCAAGACCGCCTGCCTGATTCCCGAGAGCAGCGGCAGCATGCATGCTATGTTAAATCCAAGAGTATGGAAGTTCGGCAGGACATTGAGAAAAACGGAGCTGTAGTCTATGAGACCCGGCACATGCGCCGTCATGGAGTCTATATTGCTCAGCAGATTGGAGTGGCTGCATGGAACAGCCTTAGGCAGACCGGACGTTCCTGACGTAGAAAATATTATGGCGTATTTTTCATGCTCAGGGTCTCCGCGCCGGCCTCTCCAACGCTCTATCGGCCTGTCCAACCCGGCGGCTGCAACCGGTATCCCCTTTGATTCGGCGGCTTTGGCAGCGGATAAAAATTTATCCTCCGTTACAAAAACAGCATGCACATCCAGCATTTCGATGGTGGAAAGCAGGTTCTCAACACCGGTTCTGGCGTTAAGAGGCGCAAATGCCCCTCCGAGACGCCAGCAGGCAACAGCAAGCGCGATCGTGACGGGCGAGTTCGGAAGAAGCGCGGCGATACGCTGCCCTCTTTCAAATCCCGCGCTTTTCAGCTTATCCTCGCAGTCAGAGACTAAATCGTTAAGCCGGTTCCACGACCACCAATGCCCCTGCCACCAAATACAGTGCGTATCCTCCCTTCCGCTCCACTTAGCGGCGAATCTTTCCTCAAGCCGATACACGTCGACGTTTCCAGACATTCCGAGATCAACCCCGTCCGATTATTGGCGAGGCGCAGCCGCGCCCGGCCTGTGCAATGTGACAAACCACGCCGTACGACCATGTCATATATCGGCCTTGCCGGCCCTTATCCGCTTTTGGAATATCCCCTTGTCCGATGCGCAGTATATCACAGCCATGGCTTTGTTTAGCGGTCCGTGAGTGCTTGGGTCTATAGTCAATGTGGCGTGTACCATGGCAAAGTTCCTGGTCGCCAAAAGGGCGTGCCGTATTGCCTCACCCCTGTATCCCGGGGCCTGGTAAAGCGCGTTTGCGACCCATCCCACCCCATCGTAAGCTAAAACCGCGGCTTCAATATCGCTTGGCGGACAATTCTCATTATATAGCGTGCGGTACTCTTTGAGCACAGACCTCACCTGAGGGTCAAGCGCGGAAACCTCGTTCAGCCACCAGCTCCCCGCAAGGGACATGCCGGCCTCGTCAGAAACGAGGTCATTATAGCTTTCAGCAAGTATAACTGATGAAAAACCTACCTCGCGCGCCTGCCTCACAACACGTCCCCTGTTTTCACTGCGTCCGGGAAGCAGCAGTATATCGGCGCCGCTTTCTTTTATGGCTCTCATTGCGGAAGAGTAATCAAAACCGCCCTTTCGCGAATATGTCAGGTCCGCTGCGACGGTCCCACCGAATACTTTTATCCAGCGAAGCACAGATTCATGTACGGCAGACGACGGCTTGTCATCCGGATCATAAAACAGTCCGAACTTCTTTTTAGAAAGCCCCTGTACCGCAAAATATACAAGCGTCTTAGCCCTGGCGTGCGTGTCGTTAGCTATATTAAATGAGTAAAGGCGCGGCCTATTGCCGGCCATTAATGACCCGTACATGACCTCAGGCGACGTTATTACTAACGGGACGCTGATTTCATCAGCTATGGACGCGATAACGTCAACGACTTGACCCCGCATGCCCGTCATCATGACTAAAATACTCTTGTCCTTCATGGCGAGGCGTACGCTTTCTTCCGCTTTGGCAGGATTCTGCGGCACATCATAGCCGACTATTTTAAGTTTATATCCGCGGACTCCGCCCTGTTTATTTATAAGCTCGACAGCCAGCTGGGCCGCGCGAAGCTGATTGTGTCCCATTGATGCATCGGCCCCTGTCAGCGGCGCAAAAAAAACTATCCTAAATTCGTCGCCAACCGGATTGCGCTGGCCGCCTATCTGAAAGAACAGCACCGCTATAGACAGGAACGCCACTATCAGTATGAGGCCGTTATACAATGACTTCTTCCGGATCCACATCGTCCTCGGTTTATTCGATATGCCGCCCGATATTCTGCGCAGATTCCCGGCCTTTGCTATTACTGTATCGTCGTCATCCGGCCTCTTAGCTTCGTCCTGCTCAGGCAGCACGCTGATCAGTGTCTCCAGCGCCTCTTTTGCATTTTCCTCGGTAAAGCCAAGGTTGTTACAGAGCTTTTCTATCCATTGAAGGCTGTCCTTTTCTAAAATCCCCATATGCGGAGTCCATCCGGACTTTATCAAGTATCTCAAGGCGAACGTCAGGCGGAAATTCTCGGCGCTGCGCGAAGGGCAGCGGTCCTCAAGGAATTGGGATAGCCTGTCAGGGTCCTCAAGTATCCCTATTCCATAGTCTTCAACCAGATCTTTAAGTACTTGCCTTGCGTTTTCCTCCATGAATTGAGCTCACCCCGCCTCCCGACAAGTATAACTTGCTATCCCATGCGAGACAAGAAGGACTTAAGCCCGCGTGATGCGGCTTAAGTCCTTTCGTCATATTCATGCGGCACCATATCGTCCTAATGCACTGCGATCCGCCTTATAAGCCTGGGGTTCTTACCCGCATATGGTGATATCTTTGGTAAAATGATTCAAGACCTCAGCGGTGCCGTCAGGACGCACCGCAACCAGATTTTCTATCCTCACGCCAAATTTGCCGGGCAAATAGATGCCGGGCTCAACGCTGAAGACGTTGCCGGGCTGAAGCGGCACGTCGTTGCCCTCTATTATATAAGGATTCTCGTGCACGGCTATCCCTATTCCATGTCCGACACGATTGAAGAAGTAATCGCCATATCCGGCATCGACGATGACTCTGCGCGCGGCCCTGTCGACATCCTGTCCAGTCGCTCCAGGTTTAACGGCATCTTCACCGGCTTTTTGAGCCGTGCGAACTATTTCGTACACTTTTTTTTGCTCTTCGGTAGGGCCGCCCACAAACAGGGTGCGAGTAGTATCAGAGCAATAGCCTTTATAGCGTCCCCCAAGGTCAAGGATTATTATGTCGTTCTCTTCTATCACGCGCTGATTACCGGAATAGTGCGGCATGGAACCGTTAGGGCCGCTGGCGACTATCGGATCGAAGGACATTTTATCGGATCCAAGCATTTCAAAAAAGTCTGGGATTTTTTTTATGATATCGCGCTCCCTCATGCCCGGCTTTATAAACTTGCTAAGTTCGGAGACGACCCCGTCGACTATGCTTGAAGCCTTCCTAATATATTCAAGCTCCTCGTCGTCCTTCCTTGAGCGCATCGGAGCCAACACGTCGCCGCCGCCAAACATCTGCATATCCACGGCATCCCTCATGGCAAGCATATCCACCGCGCGGACACCGTCGTTAAAGGCGATTTTACCGCCTATAATGCCAAGCTTCTCGCATCCGCGCCTGAAAGCATCAGCAAAGCCCTCGTGGTCATCCCATTCCGCATAGAACGGGACATCTTTGAAGGCGTTTGTTATCTCTTCTTTATAGAGCAGCGGCGTCATCGCAAAGCAGCTGCCGTCGCGTGCTACCATAAGGCCGCGGACCCTCTCGTCAGGATGGGTATCCAACTCCCCAATGTACTCAAGATCGGCTGAAGGCCCGAGATAGATGGCGTCCAGTCCCCTCTTTTGCAGTTCCTCCGCAAGTTTCCGCAGCCTTTTTTCTTTGATCAAGTCTATTCCTCCCATGTAATGTCAATAGTAAAATCTACCTCTCGTTATATCCGTATAAAACAAAACGGCAACGCGCAACACTGTCACATATTAAATTTAAACCGGGGGGGCAAAATTGCGCGCAAAAGGCGATCCGTTCCTTTTATAACCCATCTTTTACGCCTTTCTCATATATGGCGCAAAGAAGAGCCTCTAAAGATAACTCTCCTCTCCATCTGTAAGGCCACGCGGAAACGCCGTCCCTGTCACGGCAGGAAGGGATTGGCTCACCGTTTCGCGCCGCCTCATAGGCCTCAATCTCGCATATCCTGCGCAGTCCGCACTCATCGAGACTTCCGCCGCAGCCGGGACATGGGACCGATTTTTGATAAAGGCGCAAGTCCGCCACGTCGGGTTCAAAATCCCTGCCCCAGCAGCATCCCGCCTTGTGATAATTGGGCCTGTTGGCGCCCACGACAAAATTCCTGCCGCCTTTCAGCGACATATCCGCCACCATGTGTACGTTTGCAGGTACTCCTATCGGACCGCAAAAGCCGGCAACATCGCCGAAGGCGTCCAATATCTCTTCTGCTTCGGCCCGGCGAAAGGAGGCGCCTTGAAATTTAGCTCCCACGTAAGCAGACAGCTTCGATATGCTTATATCCATATCGCCTCGTATCATCGCAAACAGGAGATCCTTAGTGCCATTAATTGACTCGACCGTGTAGAGCATGGCCTTAAGAGTATTTTTAGGCTCAAGACCGAGCTGCTGGCAGAGAAGCGAAATGGTGTGGGCTCCCGGAGTATAAATATCCCTTAATTCCTCCTCGTGAGCACAAACGCCAACAGTTTCGCCGACGGCTGTACATTCGCTGTCGGGGAGGAGAAGTGTTCCGCACTTAAGGCAGCTCATGCCGTTTACGGCATTCAAAGACCCTCTGGCTGTCTCGCACACGCCCACAAGCGAAACGGAGCGATCGCGCGATAATACTTTTGTAAATGAAAACTCAGGAAGCACATCCAACAGAGCTTCTTTTATCGCGGACGCGGCCCCCTCTGCTTTAATAACCGACTCTTCCTCACTCTTGGCCCAGCCGTAAAGCAGCAGCCTCCTTCCTCTGCGCTGCATCCACGAAAGAGCCTGATCCTTATAATCGCGGACATAGCGCTCGGCAAGCGTATAAACCGCGTCGTCGGAGCCAGGACAATCAACAGACTGCATGCCGCACATCTTAAACAAAGATGCCTCAAGCAAATCAAAGAGGCGCGCCAGGCGCTCGCAGCCGGCAGGCAAAAGAATGATCTCGCCGCTTTTTGCGTTGTACGCGCCGGCTCCGTCCATGACAAGGCTTACGACTCCGGCGTCCTTCACCTTAGCCGGAGGGTTTTTAGTTTGGGGGATAAAAAGTTCCGTCATCATGCAACCTCCAACTCTATCTTTATCTTGCGTCAGTCAGCCGTAAAACAGCGCAGTCCGGCAACAAAAAAAACACGAGACGAAGCGTACAGACGTACGTCTGCGATATAATTGTCAATGTCAGTGCACCGGCCGTAACCTATTATACACGGAGGTCCAAAAGATGAAACGATTTTATGAGGCGCTGCTCCCCATCGTCATGCTGCCCGTGCTTTTCACCCTGGCTTTGGCCGGCTGGAGGGTGGATGTCTTTGAGATATCCGACAGCCGGCAAAACATTATATTTTCAGCCCCCGCAGCCTTAGGGCATAAATTTATTACGAGATATATACACTCTGTGGAGCTCACTCCTGTCGAAGATGAATACAGGGTGATAGGAGGCAGGCTTTGGACATGGGAGGAAAGGACTCGGTCCACAAACGCAGGGCTGCCATTCGCTCAGCCCAGACACGGCAAATTTATAGAAACCGGCGATTGGATGATATACCAAGGCGGGCGAATGTCTTGGACCAAATATTATTACAGGGTGGGCAACAAAAGACTTGGACTTAACCAAGTTGCTTTCGAACCTTTCGGCAGAAAAAATTTTTTCGATCTGTTCCCGGGAGAGAGGTTGATAATAAGCGTGCGCAAAACGCCGTATGTATTCACTGCAATATATCGTTCAGAGACTTTGACCGGCGCGGCAAACGACGTGCCTGCCATCGACAGAAGGTACAAAGACTGATTTTAAGCGGGCCGCGAAAAACTTAAAGGTAGAGGTCGAGCATCATAAACATCGTGCCGGCCGCACCAAGCGATGCGTGAATCAGCAAATCGGAATGCCAATTTAAACGCGCCGCGATAAAAGTCGAATAGAACTTTTTCATCCACGGAAGCACAAAGATCTCCATAAAAAACACCGCCGTCCAAAACAGCGCAAAATCAAGCGCATACATTGGGAAGCCTATCATCCCTAACGAGAGCCCGGCTTTTAGGGGAAAGAAAATTGCGGTTATCAGCGCCGGACACGTAACCAGCCTCATGGCGTCGAACATCTCTGCGATTGGGATATCACCGTCCCTGAGAATCACTCTTTCATGTATGCGTTTTCCGGGCATATTCAAAGTAAGGAGGATCAGGAACAAAACAAGCCCTGTTTTTCCCCAAAATCCGGTGACACGCCAAAGAGGCATGGCTGAGAAAGTGTTCAGGCTGAATATGTCGCCCGGGACGCCCCTGTTGAGCACATACCACGAGAGTGTGCCTCCGCATATAATCGCGCATATGGCAAACCTAAAGAGCGCATTTATCTCGTTTCTGTCAAGAGACTGGTAAAAATCTGCAAAGAAAAATTTCATCCCCCGTATGTAGAGGCTTTGCGCCAAAGCAAGGAGCACAAGGACTACGAATATGTCGCACCTCGTTGAGACAAACTGCGGGAGAGACCCCATAGGAATAAAAAGAAACACCAGCAGAATACAAAGGCAGGACGCATAGAGGCAAAAAGACGGGCATTCTTTACCGGCGCATCGTCCCGCGACAAAACGGCCCAAAGGCGCAAGGATATCGCCGCTTGCGGCAAATCGTTCCCTGACCCCGAAAAACAAAAGCGAAATAATCAGAACCAGCAGCAAAAGGGCCACGCCTGAGACAATCGTCATCAACAGCGAAAAAAACATTAAAACCACACTCCGCGCAGCGTTATTTTTTACCGGATACCAACCAGACCTTTTTCTTTGAGTATTCTTAAGATTTGTTTCTCGATCCTGTGCATGTCTTTATTCATGAAATATGAGAGAATAACGGCGCAAACTCCAAAAACCACGCCGGCAAAAGTTCCGCCGGCTATATCGGCAAGGACTCCAGCCGCCAATGAGCCAAGCGGGCCGATGCCTATGTTGCAGATTGCGTAAAGGCTCATAACCCTGCCGCGCTTATTTTCATCTATTATGCTCTGTATCACCGTGTTGAAGCATACGGCTCCGGTCGAAAGGCCAAATCCCAGCAGCGTCAGCGAAAAACATGATAACATCACGGAGCGGGAGCACGCAAAAGAGATAATGCCAATACCGTAAACGGCGACGCTTAAAACAACGCGCCTATGAAGCTTTTCAACCGCTACGAAACTGGCCTGGTAAATGACTCCTATCACAGCGCCGAGACCAACGGAACCCATAAAAAAGCCGAGAGCGGATGCGCTGGAATCAAAAACATTTTTTGCAAAAAACGGCAGCAGTGTCGTGAAAGGATTGGAAATAAAGAAAAAAAGGGCTGAGAGAGTTAACATCTTTCTCAGTACTTCAAAATCCTTGGCGTACAGAAGCCCTTCTTTGAAACTCGTCCAGCCGCCTTGCCTGGAGGCGCTCCTGACATGCCTTATCTTGAGCTTGGTCAGAGAATAAATAACCGTCATAAACGATACTCCGTTCAGGAGGAAACATGCAGCCTCTCCTATGGCCTGCAGGGCAAACCCTCCAAGCGCAGGCCCTATAAGACGCGCGAGGTTGAAGACCGCGGAGTTTATCGTAAGCGCGCTGTTAAGCTGGCTTTTGTCATCGAGCATCCTAGGCACGCATGATTGCCGTGCCGGCATGTCGACCGACGCTATAACGCCAAGCATTATGCTTAAAAACAGCACCTGCGAATATCTTATGGCGCCTGAGAAATCAAGCATCGCCAGCGCAAGCGCCTGCACCATGCACAGCGACTGAGTCACTATTAGTATTTTCTTCATATCGTAGCGATCCAGTATCGCTCCGGCCAAAAAGCCGGTAACAAGTATAGGCGCCTGATTGGAAAGTTCAATAAGCCCAAGGCCGGCCGCGGAGCCCGTCAGACGCAGTACAAGCCAGCTCATGGCAAGCCTCTGCATCCATGTCCCTATAAGAGAGACGACTTGGCCGAATATGAAAATGCGAAAGTTCCTTGCACCAAGCGCCGCAAAAGCTCTGGTAGAATAAAGCCATGCAAGCATATTATGGCGCCTCCTGCTTTAAGTTGCCCTCAATTCATGTCTGTGGGACATATTATAGCAGAGAGCGGTGCTAAACCATCTGTTCAGTATGATGCTGAACTATCTTTTACAACAACAAAAATACTATGGGATATTACATCTGATGACGCACATAATTCGCCGCAGGAACAACCCAAGGCGCAGAGGAAGGCCTTTGCCCCGTCCCTACGCCTTGGGCTGTTTAATCAAGGAATAAATTTTTTATTTAATTAGCCCCTTCTCCTTGAAGAACTTGGCAGCCCCCGGGTGAAGCGGCGCCGTAAGGCCGTTCAGCGCGCCTTTTAACGTTATCTCCTTGCCCTTCGCGTGCACCGCGGCTACATCATTGAGATTCTTGTACATGGCGGTCAGGAAGTTATAGATATCAGCCTCGGGTACGGCGTCGTGCGTGATGAGTATAGCCATTACTGCCGGGGTAATCGTGTCTTTGTCAATTCCTCTGTACGTATTTGCAGGAATTTTGCTCGCGACGAAGAATGGATACTGCTTGCGCAGTTTCTTCAAAAACGCTGCGTCGAAGCTCAAAAGTCCCACGTCTTTCGTCGTCGTGAGATCCATTATTGCGGCCGTCGGGTAACCCGCGACTACGAATCCGGCGTCGATCTGGTTGTCCTTGAAGCGGCTGGCTGTCGCCGCGAAGTCAAGGAAATCGGCTTTTTTGAGGTCCTTGTAGGTCATCCCCGCGACTTTGAATATAGCCTGAACGTCTCCTTCCACTCCGGAGCCAGGAGCCCCGACTCCAACCCTCTTGCCCTTGAGGTCATAAATGGACTTGATACCCGCGTCCTTTGCTATGACCACCTGGACGTGCTCAGGATATAGGGAGGCCACGGCGCGGATGTTCTTGAGAGGCTTCCCCTGGAACATAAGTTCGCCGTTTAAGGCCCAGTACGTGATGTCGTTCTGGACAAACGCAATTTCAATGCCCTTAGTCGAGACTAGGTTGGCGTTGGCCACGGACGCGTTGCCTGTCTCCGCGGTGCACTGTATCTTGCCTTCCTTGGTGACCGCGTTTGCAAGGGCACCACCCACAGCGTAGTAGGTACCCGTGGTCCCGCCTGTCGCAACCGACATATACGTCGCGGCAGACGCGACGGCTGCCAGCGAGAACGCCGCTAAAAGAGCTGCAACTGTTACAATGACGACTTTTCTCATTTCCTGTTCCTCCTTTAGGAAGTTGTTTTTTCGCATTGCGAAGAAGGTGTCCCTCCCCCGCATATAGCCTGATTATCCAGCCGGCCCTCGCCTATGACTTCTTCGCGGCTTTTTGTGCTTCCTTTTTGTCGGCCTCGGACAGCGGAATTCCCGCAGCCGTCATCTTCTTGGCCTTAGCGGTCTGAACTATATAAATGAGGACAAGCACCGCTATGCCTCCCAGGTCCGTTATTGTTCCCGGTATCAAAAGCCCGAGCGCCCCGATGAACGCAAGTATGCGCATATACCACGCGAGGTAGGCTTTAAAAAACCCTATCGTAGCCATCGCAAGCAAGAATACGCCCAGAAGTGCCGTTAAAATGGCCTGGATCATCGAAAGCGGCTCCACATCAATGAAGAGCAGCATCGGGTTATAGACGTATATGTAGGGTATGAGGAACCCGGCAAGAGCAAGCTTAAAGGCGGTCACTCCGGTCCTCATAGGGTCAGACCCGGCTATGCCCGAACCGGCATAGGCCGCCAGTGCAACCGGAGGCGTAAGGTCCGCCGCTATGCCAAAATAAAACACGAACATGTAAGCCGCCATCGACGGGACTCCGAGCTGGAACAGCGCCGGAGCGGCCATCGTGCTCGTCACTATGAAGTTGGCCGTGGTGGGGAGCCCGGTGCCAAGGATTATGCTCGCAGTCATCGTGAAAAACAGGGTAAGAATCTTGCTTCCGCCCGCAAGCGTCACTATGGCGTTTGCTATGCGCAGCGCCAGCCCGGTAAGCGTGCCCATGCCTACCACCATTCCGACTGTGGCGCATGCGCAAGCCACGCCGATTGCCCCGCGGGCGCCCGCCTCAAACGCCTCCAGTATACGTTTGGGGGTGAGCCTTGTCTCTTTGTTCAGCCACGAAAGGAGGAAGCTTACCAATATGCCGTTGAACGCCGCACGCAGCGGCGTATAACCGGCTATAAGAAAGTAGATTATCGCTATAAGCGGGATGAGCAGGAATCCCTTTGACTTAAGGAGCGGCCAAAGCGGGGGCAATTGGCCCCACGGCAGACCCTTGAGCCCCAAGCGCGTCGCTTCGAAGTGAACCTGGACCATTACCGCGAAGTAGTAAAGAAGCGCGGGCACCACAGCGGCAAGAGCGACCTGAATATAGGGGACTCCCAGGAATTGCGCCATTATAAAGGCGCCCGCCCCCATCACGGGCGGCATTATCTGGCCGCCCGTCGACGCGACGGCCTCGACTGCGCCGGCAAAGTAAGGCTCATAGCCGACGCTCTTCATTAACGGTATGGTAAACATCCCAGTGGTGCATACGTTGGCCACAGAGGAACCTGACACGGTGCCCATAAGGCCGGAGCTCACCACCGCGACCTTTGCGGGGCCGCCTGTCGACCAGCCGGCAAGGGCCATCGACAGGTCGATGATGAACTTGCCAAGGCCTGTCTTCTCAAGAACGGCGCCGAACAGGATGAACATAAATACAAATGTGGAGGACACTTCAAGAGGAGTGCCGAAAATTCCCTCCGTTCCCAGGTACATGTGGTTTATGATACGCGCTACGGAAAATCCCCTGTGCGCTATCATATCCGGCATCATCCTGCCGAAATAGCAGTATAAAAGCGCTATGCACGCAAGCACAGGCAGCACTGGGTTCGATATCCGCCTTGTCGCCTCAAGCAAGGAAAATATCAGCAGAAATCCCATGACAAGATCAGCCGTTGTAGGCAGGCCCGCTCTCATCGTCAGATCGTTGAAGAAGACGACGAGGTACATCGCCGCGGCCACGCCTATTCCGGCCAGGATAAAATCATAGAACGGGATACCTGATGTTTTCGACTGCTTTGACGTGGCCGGGTAAAGCAGAAACACAAGGCAAAGCGTAAAAGCAAGGTGCACCGCCCCCTGCTTTTGTGCAAGCAAAAGACCAAAACCAGACGTGTAGAAGTGGAAACATGACATGGCAATCGCTATTATTGTGATAAGTTTCCCCTGCCAGCCAGAGAGAACCCTGAAGCGCGATTCGGTATCGTACTTCCTCATCACGTCCTCAATATCTATCACCTGGCTCGCAGGCGCAGGTACGGGCGTGGTTTTCAACTCTGTTTCGCTCAATGTAACTCCTCCCTCATAAAAACTGTGACTGAAATATATATATATAAAAAATTAACGCGCCGTCCTTAATAATCGCCGATTATATAAGATCTGTCAAGATAAATGGAAGGTTTATACTTGGCTATTTTGCATAGTTTCAATAATTTTTGCCTTTTCACAAATTGACACTGAGCCCGATGTCCCAAGCCTGTCCGCGCCTGCGCTGATCATGGCGGCGGCAGTCTCGTAATCCCTGATGCCGCCTGACGCCTTCACACCTAACCCTGTCCCAACAGCGCCCCGAATAAGCTTCACATCATGAACGCTTGCGCCGGCCCGTGAAAAGCCCGTCGAAGTTTTCACAAAATGCGCTCCCCCCTCCTTGATAAGCCTGCAAGCGGTTATTTTCTCTTCGTCGCTCAGCAGACAGGCCTCAATTATCACCTTTACCTTGCACTCAGGGACCGATTCCACGACGGATGCGATATCCTCCTTGACCCTATCGTAAAAGCCGTCTTTAAGCCATGACAAATTTATGACCATGTCAACCTCAGACGCGCCGTTTTGCATGGCATAAGCAGCCTCAAACGACTTACACTCCGCAGCGCAGGAGCCAAGCGGAAACCCGACGACGCTGCACACTTTGACGGATGAGCCGGCAAGCAGTCCGGCTGCGAAACCTACATGGCAGGAGTTTATGCAAACAGACGCAAACCCCCACTTCAAGGCCTCGCCGCACAGTGTTTCGATGTCGCGTTCCACAGCGCACGGATTTAAGTTAGTGTGGTCTATGAACCTTGCGATATCCATTTCACGCATCAGACTCCTAGGTTTTCTCAAAGCCGTGCTTCTTAGCTGTCTCATCGAATAAAGCAAGGCCCGCGATCGCGCTGGCTTTAGGACAGCGGTGGGTTATCTTATAGTATATAAGATCCGGAGGCGCATCCGATATGTCCTGAAACACTATCTTTTTATTCCAAAAACTTAAATACTTTGCTGCGGAACGCGGTACCAAGCACCACTGTCCGGGCTTCACCATCATCACAGCGACCAGGTTTACGGAATCAAGCCTCATCTTGACCGAACGCATCGGATCCCAAGCATGGTCGTGCCAAAGACGGTAGCCGCTGCCCCATTCGATGTAGAACTCCATCTCCGGCATAAGATCGGACGGGGACACCGCTTTAGACAAGGTCTCTCCCTCATAAGGCACTCTTGCCAGCATCAGGCTCTCCGTATAAAAATCCTCTATCCGGACATATTTCGTAGTCTCCTCGTGAAGGACTATCGCCACATCCACGGCACGGCTTTCAACAGCTTGGTACATCTGATCGGAAGGGTCTGTGTATATCCTGAGATAAACAGGCGGGTCATTGGACATGAGGTCCATGTAAACATCCGGCAATAGCCTGCAGTTGACGCTCTCGGATCCCCCGATCGACAGCGCGTAAGCTGACCCCGGGTTTCTTGTGTTCGATATCTCACGATTCACTTCCTGCCACTTGAGCGCAAGCGGAAGAAACCCCTCTCCGGCCGGCGTAAGGCGGATTGACTTAATGCCTTTTTGCCGGTCTACCAATATCATTCCCATCTCTGTCTCAAGCTCTCTCAGGTTGTAGCTTACCGTGGACTGCGTAACGTTGAGAAGTTCGGCGGCCTTACCTAAAGTCCTCGACATCGCGACCGCCAGAAATGTCTCTATTCCCTTTTCATGCATAGAGGTCTCCTCCAAAAGGGTGTGATAAAGCCTGAGCTTAATATACGTGCATAAATAACATATTGCAAGCCTGCGGAGGAATAATCGTCTGAAATATCTGAAATTATTGAGATTATGAGAACGGGACGATAAGACGAGAAGAAGAAATGGCGCAAACAAAGGAGAAAATGCCTGCATCAGACGGGCGCGCCTCATAGGTGGCGCGCCCGTCTGATGCCATACTGTCCGAGCATTACCTCAAATCAGCGCATCATATGAAAGCGGGCTCAAAGAAGAGGTCGTTCTCCGCAAACCTTGACAGGCGAAAACGATGCAGGTCCACGAACGGCTTTTCGCCCATGAGCAGCTCTTTGCAGACTCGTCCACCTGACGGACCGAACTGGAGGCCGTGGCCGCTCCAGCCGCAGTTCACAAGAAGACCCTCAACGGGAGTCCAGTCTATAATGGCGTTATGGTCGGGCGTATTGTCATATGGGCCGGACCACTGGCGTACCACCCTAACGCCGCTTAACACCGGTATTCTCTTAAGCACGCTCTTAGTGACGCCCTCCAAAAATTTGGCGCTGTTCGTCGATTCCGTGATGTGCGGCTCGTCCGGGTCGTCGCGCCCGAACATGAACGTGCCGTTCGGGCACTGCTTGAAGTAGGCGCCGTCGTCCAAGCACAGGACCATCGGGCAGCTGAACGGTTCTACCGGCTCCGTTATGAGAAGATTATGCCGCTCGGGGTAGACCGGCAGCTCCACTCCGACGGTGGCGGCAAGGGGGGTTGACCATGGCCCTGACGATAGAAGCACCTTCGGTGCATGCCACTCTTCTCCGCTTTCAGTCAAGACACCCTTTATCTTGCCTCTTTCCGCAAGAAGTTTGGCCACGGGACAGTACGTCTTGACGACTGCACCGTATCTTCTTGCCGCATGCCCGTATGAGAGTGTGAGGGTCTGTGGATTGATGTGCCCGTCCTCGCCGCAGAAAGCGGCTCCTATTATTCCGTCGAGGCATAGGTACGGCCAACGGGCTTTGATCTCATCCGTGTCCATTATTACCGACGGTATATCGAGGCTTTTTTGCAGATCCACGTTCTTTTTAAGCTGAGCAAGGCAGTCGTCCGTGTAGGCCACCCACATATAGCCCCATTGGGTGAATTCAAGCGGCATCCCCGTGTCCAGCTCCTTTTCAAGCGTGGGGAATACTTTCAGGTTGTACTTGGCCATGTGCAGGTTCGTCTCGGTGCCGAAGTGCTGGCGGAGGCCGGCCGCGCTGCGCCCAGAGCCGCCTGAGCCAAGGTATTGCTTTTCAAAGAGGACTACCTTTACTCCTTCTTTCGCAAGCTGATACGCCGTCGACGCCCCGTGCACGCCTCCGCCCACTATGATTACATCGGCAGTCTTTATCGTCATCTCATTTCGCCTCCTGATCGTTCTCTGCCAGAAGCCTGGCTTTGACAGGCTTCACCGGGGGGCGGATTACTCCTGGGTTAAGCTCCGCTATGGGTTTGCCGGTGGCCTTTGAGAGCTCCCTCAATATTATGTCGCGGCAGCCCCTTCCCTGGCACGGTCCCATGCTCACGCGCAAGATACGTTTAAGTTCTTCAAAATCGGTGTAGCCTTCGGCTATCCACTTCCTGATCTCGTCTATCTCTATCTCCTCGCAGCGGCAGATCACGTTAGCCTTCTCTGTCATCTCTAGCACACCACCTTGATGGCGCGGATTTCTCCGACCAGTTTTTTCGGAATTA
>Ga0302251_1000670_pt1 | contig 28205 bp, 19 predicted proteins | sample AAG_RA_Gln_MG_FD_193534 | JGI IMG/M metagenome (GOLD analysis project Ga0302251, IMG submission 193534) | Enriched activated sludge microbial communities from anaerobic digester in WTTP, New Holstein, Wisconsin, United States - AAG_RA_Gln | ecosystem: Engineered > Bioreactor > Anaerobic >... | reverse complement strand
CCCTGGATCATCTGGTTCTCGATCTGGCCAAAGCCATGAACGTGGGACTGATCAAATCCTTTGATGTCTTGGGGTCATCAGATCTCGGCAACGTCTCTTTCGAACTGCCAACCTGCAATTTGTGGTTTGCCATTGCCGGCGAAGGCACTATGCCGCACACCGTGGAATTCCTTGAGGCAGCTGGTTCAGACGAGGCGGTTGAATCTGTCCTCAATGCCGGCAAAGTCATGGCCTTGGCGGCGCTGAGGTTATTTAATGACCCGGCTTTAGTCGCCGACATCCAGGAAGAATTTATCGCTTCAAAACAGCGGCTTATTGGCCAGTCTTAAGGATAATAGAGAAGTAAAGCGTGGCACTTCACGCGCAGTTTGTGGTGGACTGTTGAATCACCAGGATCTGGAATATGGAATGAAAAATGACCATCGGCAAAAGTCTTCTAAAGCTTTTCTAAAAGCTTTCTAAGGACCTTGCCGATGGTCATTCAATTATTCAATATTTATCCACTTATCTAAGCCGACATCCCCACAACCATCCCAGACGCAAACGGAACCAGCCAAATCAGCCAAACCGCGACGCTGAACCGGTGGAATTTCTTCTTCGTCTTCGGGCTATTCTGATATAGGACAACAGAAGCCCAAACCACATGAACCAGCATCAAGAGAATAGCCATCAGCCCTGTCACGCCATGGATGCCGAAGCCGGCCGCATCGGTCGCGATCCGGTTCATCAGTGTCGTTCCAAGGGTGTCAAACACCAGCCCGCACCAAAAGATAATGACATGCCAAGGCTTGAGGGTCCCCGACAATTTTTCCGACCAGACGCCTATAGTATAAAACAGTAACGCCGCAGTAATCGATACAATGGCATAAAACAACATTAATAAATCAACCTCCATATTTTTAACATCTTATAACGTATAGTGCCAATGAACTGCAGTGAAAATGGGACTATTCGATCCTCAGTTTAATTTGCCGACCCATTTCCCTCTTCCTCCAGCAGTGACAAAATTACATTTTCCAGGACCGCATAGTCCACCAGCGGGGTCTGGATCATAGCCAGAAAGTTCATAACTACAAAGGCTGCAGCTTCCCGGCTGGACATGGCTTTGAAGCGGATCCCCTCGACTTCCATCCATTTTGCGAGTCGAGCTGCCAGCATCTCAATGGCCTGAAATTTTCTACCCCGGCTGCTTCCCATGACCTCTTCTGCTTGATAGAGCTCAGGCTTCAGCCATTCGGTCCGAAATATGCCGACAAAACCTTCGAGGCTGTGATAGATGCCCTGAAGTTTTTCAGAAAAAGAACCGGCACTGCCCAAGATTAAATCCACCTCAGACTGAAACGTCTTCCAGTAGTCCGACATCATCTCCACCATCAAGTCGTCCTTGTTGGGAAAATAATTGTAAATGGTGCCAAGGGCAATACCACAAGCGCTCGCGACGCCCCGCATTGTCAGTTGGCTGTAGCCTTTCTCACTCAAAATCTGCCTCGCATGGGTCAGGATGAGCTGTCTTGGATTTTCTATGACCTTTGCCATGGTTTCACCACCTCAATTTGTTCCGTAATGAACACCGTTCATTTGAACTATGTTCATATTAACTTAAAAAAATAGGTTTGTCAATGCTGCAAATTCATTACCGTCCGCGTCCCCAATTTCAGGTTGGGGACGCGGACGGTAATAATCAAACACCAAACAAAATTAACCTTGAATAACAGATCTCCCACCGTCCACACCTATGATTTGGCCGGTCATCCAGTCTGCCTGGTCAGAAATCAGGAACGCGGTGAGACTCGCAATATCCTGAGCCTTCCCCAGCCGCTTCAGGGCGTGGGTTTTGCCCGATGCTTCAATAGCCTCCGGGCTTTTTATGATGGCCGAGGACAGGTCGCTGTCCTGCAGCAGCGAAGGCGCAATGCCGTTGACGCGAATCTGAGGCGCAAGCTCAGCCGCCAGCGACCTGACCAGTCCTTCCACCGCGCCTTTGCACATGCTAAGCGAGGCATGCATTGCCATGCCCTGCTGAACCGCAACGCTGGAATATAGGACTATTGACGCGCTCTGATGCTTTTTGAGCGCTGCTGCCGCCGCCTGAACCGCCATGACGGCACCCAGGGCGTTGAGTCTGAAGTCCTCCATAAAATCTGCCTCTTCAAGTCGCCTTAAAGACTTGAGATTGATGGTGCCCACCGCGTACACCAACCCGGCCAGTTCCTTGCCCGCTTCTTCAGTGACCCGTTTAAATGAAGCCGGATCCCGAAGGTCCGCGACACTCATGCCGGCGCCGAGTGGCTCTGCGATCCGTTTAAGTTTATCTTCGTTCGATCCAACCAGGTGCAGATCGTAGCCCATTTCCTTCAAAAGCCTGGCGCTCGCTGATCCGACCGCGCCGCTGCCGCCATAAATCAGTACTTTCCCGCTCACTCTCCATTCCCCCAGTCTGTGCGCAGTGTGATGCGCTATTTCAATGATTTATACCCCAAAACGCTGCATCTGGTACTTTGAGGGGTTGAAAAATGTTACATCAATCACCATTGTGGTATCAAAGCAATAATTCCAAAAACATACCCATTCACACCGTTACAACTTTTCAAAAAAAACGATGCCGCAGAAAGGAGGCCCTGCCTTGAACGCTGAAGACTTAATCTGGATCTTGGTCTCTTACGGCATTGGATGCTTTAACACAGGTTATTATTACGTAAAATGGAAATTCAAATCTGACATCCGTGATTCCGGGTCTAAAGCGACCGGCGCAACGAACGTCGGACGTACTGCCGGGAAAAAAGGCTTTTTAGTTACGGCCGGTGGCGACATACTAAAAGGCGCTCTAGCCGTAGCTTTAGGCAAATACGTCCTTGAGATCAGCGATATTGCCGCTTTAAGCAGTCTGATGGCTGTAGTCCTTGGCCACATTTTCCCAATACAATTGGGATTCAAGGGCGGCAAGGGCATTGCGACCTTCGCAGGGGCACTGCTTGCCTACAATCCATTTCTAATGCTTGTCGTCTTACTGCTGTTTGGCGTTTTTTTCGTCATCATCAGAAAGAAGACCCCAGCCGCTCTGATTGTGCTTTTACTGCTTCCGGTATTCATGGCGATATACCGTTACCAGTCCAGGGAAATTGGAGCTATTGCATTAATAAACCTTATTGTCATTTTCGCTAATCGCGATAATCTTAGAAGGGCATTGACACAGCCAAGCGAAAAATAGTAATTGTTGAAAATTAACCATAGATAAACACCAGTGGTTTGTGGAATTGACGTGAGACATTCATCTAAACAAAAAGGAGGTCCCCATGGCTGCTTTTATTCGTCCCCCAAAACCTATTCCCCTCCTGCTGCGGCCCGGCATATGGATTGCGAAAAAGGTCACCGGCAAAGATTTAGAGATCCCAAAACTGTTGTCGTGGTTTCCAAAAGCGGCTATTGGCTCAGCGGTGCTGGAATCCCTGGTCGCCCACAAAGATCGGACCATCTCGGAGCGAATGCTGAAGCTCGTCCGCATGCAGGCCTCTTTTACAGCCTTCTGCCCATTTTGCATAGATATGAATTCATCCGAGTATGCACAATCAGGCATCACACCCGAGGAACTTGCCGCACTCCAGGACTATACCCTCATATCAACCACCCATTCCTTCTCAACTCGTGAGAAATTGGCGCTGGAATACGCGAGACTCATCTCAGCTACACCGCTGTCTTTCCCGGCTGAGTTTATCGAGTCGCTAAAGCAAAATTTTGACGAGCGCGAGATTGTCATTCTCGCCACCACGGCTGCTCAAGTCAATTACTGGGCCAGATTAATCCATGGACTGGGGGTTCCCCCTGCTGGATTTTCAGGGTCGTGCAAGCTCCCGGACGACTATTTGACTATGGATTGAAGTAAAAAACCATCGGCTCAAAGTTTTTAAGAAACTTTAGAAGCCGATGGTTTTTTGTCATCATCCAAAGCACAACCACTTCCAAGTGAAACTGGGTGTCTGCGGCTATTGCCTATCGACCCCTTCTTCCGAAACTGGGGGGCTGCGGTCATTGCCTGTCAACCCCGTCTTCCTGCCTAAACTATTTCCATTCACTTGACGAACGGATTTACGACCTCCAGCTGCCCCATCATCCCCGCCTCTTCATGCTCAAGGATATGGCAGTGGTACATGAACACACCCTCATAGTTAAAGCGAACAATAATCCTCACGGTTTCATTTGCTCTGACAAAGACGGTGTCTTTCCAGCCCTGCTCATTTGAAGCGGGTTCCTGACCGTCACGGCTAAGAATCTGAAACTGAGTACCGTGAATGTGAAACGGATGCCCCGGGCTGCCCATCATCATGGCGCCAGTGGTGGTGATCTCCCAAATTTCAATATCCCCCAGGGTAACATTGTCGTCAATCCGGTGCATATCGAATTTTCTGCCGTTCAAAGTGACCATGTGCCCCATACCGTCCAGCTCAATGGTCTTGGTTCCAATGGCAAGGCGTTCATCGAGTCTTTCAATTTCTGCAAGCCGTTCCGGAACAACTGTATTGTCCTTAGAAGCGCCACCGATCCTGAAGGTCATGACCAACGCATTATCGCTGATCAGCTCCACAACCTCTCCCTCACTGTACTTCGAAAAATCGACGATAATCTCAGCGCGTTCACCGGGCGAAATAAAAAGTGATTCCGTCTGGACGGGCGCTTCAAGCAGGCCTCCATCAGAGGCGATTTGATAGAAGGTCGATCTGTCTGCCAACTCCAAATAGAAGTTCCTGGCGTTGGCGCCATTGACGACCCTGAACCGCATCTTCACCTGACTGACTTCCAAGTAAGGGGCTATAGCCCCGTTTACCAGGATATAGTCGTCAAATGCCCCGTCCATCATGTTCGTAACGTATAAGAAAGACCCATCTTGGTTGAAGCTCCTGTCCTGAAGGACCAACGGAATGTCATTGATGCCATAGTCGTCAGGGAGTCCAAGGGATTTAGAATTTTCATCCTCAATCAAAAGTAATCCAGCCAAACCATAGTAGACTTGAATGGCGGTTGTCCCAATAACATGGGGATGAAACCACAAGGTGGCGGCGGGCTGGTTGACCTTAAAAGAAGGATTCCAGGTTTCCCCTGCTGCAATGACTTGATGAGGTCCGCCGTCAGCGGTGCCTTCAACTTCAAGTCCATGCCAGTGAACAGAGGTGGCTTCTCCCAGCTCATTGGTGACATGCATTTGCACTTCTTCACCTTTGGTCAATTTAATGGCCGGGCCTAAATAGCTGCCATTGTATCCAAGGGTTGGCGTCGGTTGCTCACCAATAATCTGCGTGGTGCCGGACTGAACCCGCAGGGCGTACTCAGCGCGCCCTTCCTCTGGATTGATATCCTCCAGCAGCGCGGGAATAGGCAGGGCCTGGCCAGTGTCATTCAGTGATTCTGACCCAACACCACTTGGCGGTATTTGCGGCTCTCCCGGGTTCATAATGTTGCAGCCAGCCAAGGTGAGGATCAGGGCGAAAATCAAAAGAATCAAATAGGTTTTGTTCATCATGAAAGCCCCCAAACTAGATTAAGATTCAAGAGATTATTATGGATTATACCCCGTACGAGGGGGTTTAGACTAAACGCGGCTGATCTTGATCTGGCATGAAGAAGGCAGAATTGAGATGTGGGCGAAAGGGTCGATAGGCCAAAGGCCGCTGACACCTGCTTCCATGCGTGAAAAATAACCATCGGCCTATTAAGTGTCTTTAAGCTTTCAAAAAGCTTGAGGACGCTCTGCCGATGGTTTTTGACACAACACTCCATCCATAATCTTTAAAGTTGTCGCGACTTTTAACAGGCGTTTATGATAAAATAAAGCTGCTTCTCGATTGGAAAACCAGGAGAAAATCAGACAAATTGGAGGCGTTCCATGATCAAGATTATTGCAGACTCAACCTGTGATTTATCAGATGAAGTCTTAGCCCGCTATCACATCAGTATTGCGCCTCTGATTATTCAAATCAACGACAAGGAGTATAAGGATCGTATTGATATTCAGCCAGATGAGTTCTATCACATGATGATGGACCTGGACAAAAATCCAACAACAGCTATGCCAAGTCCTGCAGAATTTTTGCGCTGCATGGAAGAGGGCATCGCGGAAGGCTGCAAAGAAATTTTGTGCATATGCATGTCAAGCGGTACCAGCGGTTCCTACCAGTCCGCTATGCTCGCTAAGGAGCTCTTCTATGAACAGTATGATCCTGGCGAGTATAAGCTGCATGTCGTAGATTCCTTATGTATGAGTCACGGCAGCGGTTACTTGATTTTAAAGTCCGCACTGCTCCGAGACATTGGGTACAACTTTGAAGAATTGGTGTTATTCAATGAAACTTTTAAGAAACACGTCAAGCATTACCTTTCCGTAGATGATCTGGACAATCTGATCAGAAGCGGTCGACTGTCCAATACCAGTGCGCTTATTGGCAAAATTCTGAAGCTCAAGCCCATCATGACCATGAGAGACGGCAAAGGTGCTATAGTTGCCAAAGAGCGCGGACGAAAGCATGTGCTCGATCACTATGTCAGAGAATTCATTAAGCGCGTAGATGACGAGCTGACGACTTTTGTTATTATTGGTTATACCTCAGACCTGGCATATGCTGAGAATTTGAAGTTGAAATTGCTTCAGGAAAGTCAGTTCAAAGGTGAGGTTTACATCATGCAAATGGGGGTTTCAGTGGGCACTCATGTTGGTCTGGGCGGCGTCTCCATGTTTTTTATTGAGAAAGACAGACATCATGATGGCCTGCTGGCTAACGAATTAAACCATTTCGTGGCAAAAAGAGATGAATTTCTAGAAAAGTTTGGTAAAAGACAGAGTAAATAGAGATCTAAAAAATAAGAAGTGTTGCTGAAATTCTGAGCAACACTTCTTTTTTTCTTGTGAGAAAGCCCCTGAAATCAATGGCTTTGCGTTGGTTCACACATCATCTGCTTATTGTAAGAGAAGGTTTACTTAGTCCAGATCCAATTCAGACTGCTGCATTTTCTTCAGATATTGACCTGTATAACTTCTCTGACATTCCATCAGATCTTCCGGTGTCCCTTCGCAAATGATCTCGCCGCCTCTCACCCCACCTTCAGGTCCAAGGTCAATGACCCAGTCGGCGTGCCCAATAACGTCCAGGTTGTGTTCTATAACAATGACCGTGTTGTCATGATCCACCAGCTGTTTAATGATGTCCAGCAGCCGTTCAATATCCGCCATATGCAGACCGGTGGTCGGCTCGTCCATGACATAGATATTGCCCTTTTTGTGAAGCTCCGAAGCCAGCTTGATCCGTTGGGCTTCCCCTCCGGACAAGGTACTGAGCGGCTGTCCTAGTTCCAGATATCCAAGGCCTACCGCGCACAGCACGTCCAGTTTTCGGTTGATCTCCGGATGCTCAAAGAATCCCCTCAGATCTTGAATGGTGGTAATCAGGATGTCATGGATACTTTTACTCTTATATTTCAGCGACAGCACCTCATCCGTATACCGCTTGCCCTGACACTCCTCGCAGGTCACCTTGACGGCGTCCATAAAATGCATTTCATAGCTGATGACACCCAGCCCATTGCATTTGGGACAGGCGCCGGTTGAGTTAAAGCTGAAAAGAGAGGGACTCGAATTTGAGCCCAGAGCAAACTCCTTTCGAATCAGGTCAAAGATCCCGGTATAGGTCGCTGGATTCGATCGCGAGTTTTTCCCAATGGCAGACTGGTCAATGACCACCGCGTCCTCGTATTGATTGAGGAAGGTCTCCAAAATCAGACTGCTTTTCCCGGATCCTGCGACGCCTGTTATACAGGTCAGCACCCCTTTCGGAATTTTAGCCGATACATTTTTGAGATTGTGCAGCGAGGCATTTTTAATTTCAATATAATCTTGATGCGATTTTCTTTCGCCTTTATAGACCTTCCGATCCCTTAAATAGTCTCCTGTCAAACCTGCAGAGGTCAACAGACCCTTCACCGGACCTGCATAGACTACTTCTCCGCCGTGAGATCCTGCTTTCGGACCAATATCTATGGCCCATTCCGCCATCCGGATCATGTCCGGATCATGCTCCACGAAAAATACACTGTTGCCCTTGTCTCTCAGTTTGACCAGCATGCCTACCAGCTTGTCTGTATCTCTGGGGTGCAGACCTATGGACGGCTCGTCCAGGATATACATCAAGTCCACGAGGTCGCAGTCAAGCTGCCTGGCCATCTTGACCCTTTGGCTTTCCCCGCCTGACAGTGTCGCTACGGATCGGTTCAGCGACAGGTATCCGACTCCAATCTCAATCAGATGGGACAGAATCTGCTTCATCTTTTTAAGAATGGGCTGCGCCAGAGGATTGTCAATGGATTCGAGAAATTCCAGGAGTGTCGTGAACTCCAGATGGATCAGCTCCGGGATGGTCTTCCCATTGACTATAACGCTTCGTGCCTTTTCATTAATGCGTGAGCCGTGGCAAGCGTCACAGTCCAGGTAACTGAAGTACCTTTGATAGGCATCCTTCTTTGCCATGGGAAGATCCTCAGGGGCTTTATTCAGGTAATCCCGCTCGAGCCTCTCCGCTATGCCGCTGAAAGTCTTGGCGTAGGTTCCTGCGCCGTGAGCCCGGTTAATTGGAATATCCTTGGCATACAGGAGCTTTTGGATCTCCTCTTCCGAGAAATCACGCAGCTTTTTATCCACGTCAAACAGGTCAATGGCCACCATTTCCCGCCAGTTCCATCCCCCAATCTTGTGATCCGGATGGGTGATCCCGCCTTCCCGTATGGTCTTATCCAAATCCAGAAGCTGCGCTACATCCACTTTGATTCTTTTTCCGAGGCCATGACACTGCGGACACATACCATCAGGATGGTTGAAGCCAAAGACAAACGACGGGCCTATAAACGGCTCCCCACAGCGGGAAAACAGCAGCCGGAGATAGGTATAGAGCTCCGTCGCCGTCCCCACTGTGCTTCTCATGGTTGTGCCCATCCGTTTCTGATCAATAACAATGGCTGTGGAGAGGTTTTGTATTTCATCCACGTCCGGTCGGGTGAGCTTGGGCATCCTCTCCCGTGCGAAAGAGGAAAAGGTTTCAATCAGCTGACGCTGGGCTTCGGTGTAGATCGTATCAAACACTAAAGAAGATTTGCCAGATCCGGAGACACCGGTAAAGACCACCAGCTTATTTTTGGGGATCGTCAGTGAAATGCCTTTCAGGTTGTGTGTTCTTGCGTTGCTGATCAGGATCTGATCGGGCTTCATGCGCTTTGGCCTCCTTCGTTAACAGCCATGTGTCACTTTAGCAGTCTTGGTGGTCTAGACAGCTCATCTTCAACTAAGCAATATATACCCCTTTGAAGTTTTGGTTCACGGTGGAAGTAAAATGACCATCGGCAGTCCTTAACCAATAAAAGCGTTAGGGGCCCTGCCGATGGTCAGTTGCTCACTCTCTCACCATGTTCTGAGTTGATCGAAGTATGATGGTTCAACTTTTGGAATGTATAATAATGAGGTCAAGACAGATTGTGATCATTTTGCAATATTTTTAACCTGAACTTTGTTTGGATTGTTCAATTAGGGGACTAACTTGTTATCCTCAAAATGATCCATAATTTGCGACCAAATCCGCTTTGTCTCTTTAAATTCACGATCATGTTTCACTACGTTCCTATTATATTTCTCAAATTCAGTCAATATATTCATAAAATTCGCACGATCAAAATATGAACATATTTTGGGGAGTGTAATAGTTAGATTCTTCCGCATCGAATTAATCTTCTCTTCATAACTATCCGGTTGTGTGATATAAAGCAAGAGGGGCTTATAACGGACCCAGCCAATACAGGCATTGTAAAAACGGGTTATAATTTGATCATTATCAGCATTGATATGTTTCAGTTTAATCGGAAGTACACCCTCCAAAAGTCGATGATAGGTGGAAAATCCATCATGGAATGTATAAATTGGTATGCGAAGCACTTTGCGGTCGCTCAAACATGTACTTAAAAAGGTATCCTCGCCTCTGGCTCCTGGTGGATTATAAAACGGAAATACTCTTTTTGAATTAGTCAAGTTAATGCACAGATTCGCACCTGAAATGAATTTAGCGTGATGGATTTCTTGTACTTCAAATGGGGCATCACTTGTTAGTATTTTTGTATCCGCATAGGTGACGCCCCCATTTTCCATTACCCCCTTAATGCTCTCCCAGTTAATAATATCATTGCTGATCGCTTCAATAAATGTTTTGAAATCTTCCTCTGTCATGGTGTCATTGAAGTCCAGGTGGGGAATTGGCGAAATATAACCACAGTGATTGCCATGTGTGATGTCAGCATCCCGAATATGCACAAGATGGGTCGACAAAACTTGTTGTCCACCCCAAATCACTGAATTTCTAGTGTTCGTCACTGCCATAGGATACTCATCGTCGTCCAGGAAAATCAAATAATCCATCTGGTTCTTAATGGCATTGTAGAGAACTGCATTGCGCTTTGCTGCATATCCTTTTCCAAAGATCAAATTTGCATCTTTCTCTTCAATAACCTTCTCCCGGACTAAATAAGCTATTTCATTTTTAATGACTGAATCGTCAACAAAAATGAAATTGTCTATGTGCTCCATAAGTTCAGGATGAATGTTAGTAAAATCAGTTGCTTTTGTTTTTTGGTATTGAAGATCATAGGCAATAAAAATATTCAAATTGATTTTTTCGTTGTCAACAAGTCCGGATTCCAAAAAATTTGTGATATATGTCCTTAATACCTTCTTAAAACTCTTTCTGCCAGTTGCAAATCCAATTCCTACTTTAATGTGTTCACCTTTGAGCATTTTGCACTTCCTTTCAGAGCGAAAAAAAACATATGTGTTGTTGTTTGTAGGTATTACCCGAGCAAGATTGCCAGTTTAAACTCTCGACAAAGGGCTATACCTAAAAATTATAACATATGAATATAATGAATCGATTATATCAGAAATCTTCATCTGTTAGTCTTGTGTTCTCGTCCCTTCGGCTATACCATTTTCATGGCTTTTCTCATAAGTTGATATTTGATTAAATAACCGCTATCCCTAGTCACGCATTTCTGAACTGATATACGCAACGTCGTTATAACATTGTTGTCTCGATAGCCATCTATTACAGGTAGTTCTATTTCAGAGAATCTATAAGTTCAAGGATTTCAGCGGTCTCAGGGATATCGCTCATAGAGTGCCCGTAGTGAACATATCTTAGGATCCCAGTTTGATCAACCAGCATCTGGGCCGGCATTCTGCCGAGTTTGAACAAGTTGACCTTCTGGCCATATAATTTCAGGACGGTGAGCTTGTCATCAGGAATACCAATGAACTTCAGATCATGCTCCTCCCAATAACTCTTGAAAGCCTTAGCGTTTTCTGGTCCGATTACAACAATTTTCGTATTTTTTTCTACGAATTTTTCATAGTTTTGATGCAACTGCATCATATGCTTTTGGCAGAACGCTCAGACAAAGCCTCTGTTGAGGACAATCAAGACATTGCTCTTACCTTTAAGATCGGAAAGTTTAAAAAGATCACCTTTATAGTCTTCTATTTCAAACTCTGGCGCTTCCTTGGTTAATTCAACACTTGCCATGTTGTCATCTCCTTATCATATTATTTGTTGGAAATCTTAGTCAGAAATGTTGTCGTGTAAGAAAGAGTTTTCGATTTACATGCGTCCACACAGTGCCCGCAGCCCACACATCTTAACGAGGTTACAGGTTCGCCTTTTAAGGCATTGCTTTGAAGATCTATCGCCATTGGACACGCTAAATTGCATTGACCGCAGTTTATACACTTTGTGAGATTTGTAATTATTTTCTGCCCGGAAATTTTGCTAATGAAACCTAGCACCATCCCCAGAGGGCAATAGTAACAATATCCTCTTCCAACAAATATGATCCAGAAAAACATCATCATGAGAAGTTCCGCGCTCAAATATTTGTAGATTTCTATCTTGCCTATCTGATTATAGTTTTCGATGGTTTGAATGCCACTCAACAGTAAAAGCCAATAACCTGTAAAAAATAAGGCAAGCGCGAACATGACCCATTTCAGGATCATGAGCAGCCTGACAGTTTTGGGCTTTGTGGTTTTCTTTTTCCCAATTAAAGGGAATGCAGGTGCAAAGACTTCAGAGGCAAATCCGTTGAAGAGACAAAGGGTTGAACATTGCCAGCGCCGCCCTAATAATAAGGTGCCCATGACCACAATCACACTGATCACGATATAAAAGATCAAGGCCGATGTTATCCCGGCCGCGCCCCAGAGCGGAAACCGGCTGGTATAAAAGGAGGATTCCTCAACCAGTAATTGCAGAGGGGTCGTTGTCCAGGGCAGCGGCATGGCGAAGAAGTAGAGCTCATTATTATTTAGGAGTATGGGCGACAAGATATGTAAACAGAGAGCTGCTAAAATGAACCCCTTCAAATTCTTTTTTCTCATGGTTGTCCGTTTGGATTTATTGACGATCCTTAAGGTTAGAAAACTTGCCACAATGATAAACAAGGTTTTGATCCAGTTCTCATAAAAGTGCCAAAACCAAGTAATGGCTTTGCCTACAGCTTCAGGTGCAGTTTTGACATAACCATAGTTTAAGCCTGCGAGAACAAAGCATAAAATAATGTAGATCCAAAGAATTGTTTTTAGCAGAGTCAAGTCTTTGCTTTTTGCGTTAGACAAAAGTGTCACACCTCATTTCAGTAACTTTAATTTTATTATACTCGATTGGACAAGAAATTGGCAGGAAAACGGTGTCAGACACCGCCTTACACAAAAAACAATCCCCTTAGTTTCGCTTCAGGCAAATCCGAATGGGTAAATATAGAACAACAACTAACGTTGTTATCAGAACTACCAAGAAGAAGAAAAAAATGAGAATGCCAAAATCAATGAACAAGAATCTGGGCATGCTCCTGTTAGCAATATGGCTTATTCTAATGGGACTTTCACAGGTTGTCACGCTCCCAATTCCTTCACTTCAGATTATACTTGCAGTTCTCGCAATTGCAGCAGGTGTTCTGTTGCTGATGAAGCGCTGACCAAATTGCCATTATGCTTAATTAAAAAAACGAGCCTGTATCTGGCTCGTTTTTTGATACCTCTATTTCTGGTTATAACCATTCAATCAACGAATGGTTATGATCAGTTGTTCTGATGATCCACATTCGAATATTCGGTTTTTTCGACATGACTGCTTTTTCGTGGTGTGATCAGTTTGAATGTGATCCACGCAATCAAGGCGACGACTATCATGGCGATAAGTGTACCAGGTTCCAAAACAGAGGTGGTTTCCAAGCCTTCAGTAACTGCGCTTGAAAAAATACTCTGAAAAATACTTACGACAGGTTTAGTGATGCTGTAAATGCCGCTGACAAACCCGTTTTCGGGATTTGCACCCAGCAGTTTGAAAATAAGACGAAATGCCAAAAGAGATTCAATAAGACCAAACAAAATTGCTGCAAGGCGAGATGAAAACTGATTGTTGCCAGATGTATTGCGTGTGATAGTTTGTCTTGTCATGATGACAGCTCCAATTCTATTTGAATGATGGCTTGGCAGTAAATAAAACGCATAAGGCCAGTGTGTTTCGAACATAGCAGGCAGCCTTCAGATTACAAGGTGTATTATATGTATACCCATTTTAAATATTTTAAACATACCATTATTTTTAACGAATGAACATCACACCTCTGCATTCCAAATGCAACGCTAATGTAACTCGGTGTCTGACACCGAGTTTCTTGTCAAATGCAAAGGTTATGAAACCGGGTGTCTGACACCGAGTTTGTCGCTGACACCGAATTTCTTTCAAAGCTAATGTCTGCAAGCTGCGCACCTAAAAATACAAAAGCATCCCACTTTCGGGATGCCTTTGTTTAAGTCTGATCAATTTGATCTTTATCGCTCTGACGCGTCCAAATGGATTCAGGATTCACCTCTTCTCAGAGACCTGGCGGTTCAACAGGTTTGTGCTATACCCATTAATACTTCCACCTGATGCGTCTTTCTGTCATTCACAAGGGCTATGGTGAGATTCGTCTGGAGTTCGTTGTCAACGCTCACCTGAAGGACACCTTTGCTTATGCCGTCCGGATTTTTTACTTTAATCTCATAGATCGTGTCCATATAAGTGTATCGCATGGAATAGGCGCCCCACTTTTCAGGCAGACACGGATCAATCATCAATCTGTCCCCTTGCTTGTTAAAACCAAGGATACTTTCCAATCCGGCTTTATACATCCAGCCCGCTGCGCCGGTGTACCAAGTCCAACCGCCTCTTCCGATATGCGGCGGCTCACCATAGACATCAGCGGCCATAACATAAGGCTCGACTTTGTAAATCCAAGACTCTCTTTGGGTGCGCGTATGGTTGATCGGATTAAGGATCCTGAAAGAGTCCCAGGCCTTATTGCCGTCGCCCAACTTGGAAAACGCCACCACAGCCCAAGCGGCTGCATGTGTATATTGCCCTCCATTTTCACGGACACCCGGGAGGTACCCTTTGATATAGCCGGGATCCGGAACACCCTCCGTGAACGGAGGCGTCAGCAATTTAATAATGCCTTCTTCACGCAGCAACAAATAATTTTCCAAAGCGTGCATAGCTCTGGCTGCCCTTATCGGATCAGCAGCGCCCGAAATTGCGGACCAGGATTGTGCCAGTGAGTCAATTTTACATTCACTATTGCCGGCAGAACCTAACGGCGAACCATCATCAAAATAGGCCCGTCTGTACCAGTCTCCATCCCAGCCATGGGTTTCAACTGCTTCAGAGACTTTAGCCGCTAAGAGCGCATAACCGTCTGCGCGATCTCCGTCGCCCATTTCCCGGCAAATCGGTATGATTTTTTGTAAGGTCGCGTATAAAAACCAACTGAGCCAGATACTTTCGCCTCTTCCTTCTATGCCGACGGTATTCATGCCATCATTCCAGTCACCGCCGCGGATAAGCGATAACCCATGTTCTCCAAAGCGGAGCGCATTTTCGACGGAGCGGATACAGTGGTCATATAGAGAATGGGGCTCCAGACCGACTAATGGCTGACAATATCTGTCCTCTTCATTATCTTTTAACGGCGCTTCCTTAAGATAAGGCGCTTTGCTGTTCAAGATGTCCCAATCACCGGTGATCCCAATATAGTCCGCAGTGACGTATGGAAGCCACAAATAATCATCCGAGATCCGAGTCCTGGTACCCTTGCCGGTTGGCTCGTGCCACCAGTGCAGCACATCGCCCTCTTCAAATTGATGGGAAGCATGTTTGATAATCTGAGCCCTGGCAAGGGAAGGCCACGTCGCTGCCAGGGATAAACTATCCTGGAGCTGATCCCGGAACCCGAACGCTCCTCCTGCCTGATAGAATCCGGAGCGAGCCCACATCCTGCAAGAAATGACTTGATACTGAAGCCAGCCATTCAGCATGATATTCATGGACGGATCCGGCGTTTCCACTTCGATAACTTGCAATTTCTCATCCCAAAAACGCTCGACCTCGACCAGCGCAGCCCTCGCCTGGTCGGCCGTCTTGAAGCTTCCGGCAAGAGTCAGCGCCTCTTCCCGACTATCCGCCAAACCCATTACGAACACAAGCTCTGCGGTTTCCATAGCTCCAAGGCTGACCTCAACCTGAATAGCCCCGCATGGATCCAACCCGGCGCCTGTGGTTCCCGACAAGGTGCCGCTCCTTAGCGCATCCGGGGAAGCCATACCGCCGCTGCCAAAGAATTCTTTTCTGTCGCCAGTGATGGAGCGCTTCTCAACAGAGGTCTCCATAAAGCAGACCTTGTCTGCAAATTCTCTGTTGTATGGATTTTCAATCAACAACATGCCATTCTCTGTTTGAGAACTGACCAGGTGCATACCGGTTTCGCTCATACTGACGCCTAAAATTGGCGTCATGTAGTAAGTTATTTTCAAACTTTTGTTCTCCTGACTTTCATTATGCAGCCGGATCTTATTGATTTTTATATTGCCTTCAACAGGAACGAATTGAACCAGTTCTTGCTCGATCCCGTGGCTTTGATGCCGGAAAGTCGTAACCCCAAACCCATGCTCAATGGTATAAGGTTCATCTTCTCTGATAGGCAGAGGCGTCATGGACCAACGCTGCCCGTTCTCATCACTAAGATAAAACACTTCACCCGGCTCGTCTCCTACGGCGTCGTTTGACCATTTGGTCAATTTGTTTTCTCTGCTGTTTTCACACCAGGTGTAGCCGCCGCCGGACTCTGTTGCTAAAAATCCGAAATTGGAGTTCGCAATGACGTTAGCCCATGGCGCAGGCGTCGTTTCATTTTTTTCCAACGTTATGACGTAAGTTTTTCCCGCTTTGCCAAAACCACCAAGTCCATTGAAAAATTGAAGTTCCACTTGCTCATCCGACGACTGTTTCATTGACGGAATCTGCATTCTGGTTTCAACTTGGCTAAACTCAGAAATTTCGCCTTGAATCGTTAGCCGGTCTATAAGCTGAGCAGCTGCAATTGTGGCAGCGCTGACCCCTGCTGTACTCGTGCTGTATTGCGCTTCCATAGAGCCACAACCGCCTTCGAAAATCATCTTGGCACAGGCGAAGAACAAATTAATTTCAGACGCCTTCATATTACTAGTTTTCAATATGAACACGTCTTGGTGGCGATTCATGACATCCTGCGTCTGCGTATTGTAGACAATTTCTGTGATCAGCGAAAACAGCGGATTGTTGTAACTGTTTTCTTCCCGGCTCAGAATGACCAAATCGACTTTTAGATTTTTCAAGCGCCAGTATTCATGTGCTTCCAGCACTTCGAATAAAAGTTCCATCTCATCAACCTTATCCAGAGATAAGAGAACTATAGGCCGGTCACCGGAAATGCCGTACTGCCACAACGACGGCTGCCCTATTCGATTCTCCTTGATCTGCTGTTCCACCTTTTTCCTTTGAGGGCTGTTAAAAAGAATGTTCGAGATTAAATCCTGATAGAGTTCCATATCTTGCGCTTTGATATTCAGATACTTGGCCTCCACCTGGCTTCTAGTCTTGGCAAGCCAAAAAGCCGTGTCACAAGCTTCTATTTGATTGTATTTTTCGACCAGCTCCATGACGGCTTCTTTGCTGTCTGCAGCTGCTGTAACGAAGAATAGGCGTACTGTATTTCCGGGTTCCACGTGTACCTTCGACCGCATGCTGAAGATAGGATCCAGGACGGATCCAACTGTATTCGACAGAGGTTTTCCCCGCTCGATAATCTCCGGATTTGAAGTGGTACGACCTCTCCCAATAAATTGAGCACGGTCCGTTTCATATTCCATGGCACCACATGTCACCCCATCGATCACCGGAATCCCGGCCACCCAGCGTTTTTTCTCAGATGGATGCCTTGTTCGGCGATTCGCAAGCAGTACATTGTGTTTTGGATCAAACGCCGTCCTTATGAAGAGATTGCTGAAGGTTGGATGAGCCATATCACTGTTATGAGGTGCCGCAACCAGTTCAAAATAACTGGTGACCTGGAGTGTGCAGGCTGTCTCACCGTTGTTTATCAGTTTTATCCGTCTGATTTCCGCTTGATCACCGGACGCAACAACGACTTCCATCAATGTTTCAATGTCGCCGTCTGTGCGTTTGTAGGAAGCCTTATCCGCAGTGAAAACAACTTCGTAGTTTTCAGGCATCACATTCAGTGGCGCGTAAGCAGCAGACCATTTCTGATTTAGATCCAGATTTTCAATATAGAAGAAAGTTCCATAGTTATCAATAATTGGATCGTCCCGCCATCTAGAGACAGCCACTTCCCTTGTTCTGCTGTAACCGGTGCCCTTATCCGTCAAACCGACAAAGTACAGACCATTGGATAAGACATGTGCTCTTGGCAGCACCGGATCCGGTGCTGTAAAACGCCTGTAAGAGCCTTTATCGCTATAAGCGGCCCCGGTGGATGTAGGAATTTTTTCCTTGCTGTCTTTTGTAAAGACAACATTAAGAGGTACTTTTTCCTGAAGCAAAAGTCTTGCGGCCTTCACATGAGGATCTTTCGCGAAACGGTGCTGCATAGTGTCATCGTTCAGATAGTTGTTAATTGCCATCAGACTCATCCCTTGATGATGTGCCATGAAGCTTTTGATGACGATGTTTTTTGTATCCAACTCCAGCCGATCCGGTGTGTAGTCTGCCGCTTCATAAAAGCCATAGCCGCCCTCCAGACCTTCCTTCTTCATAACTTCAATATTGTCAAAGGCAGCTCTTGGATCCACCATAAGTGCCAGGAACGTCGCATAAGGGGCAACAACAGCATCCTCAGCTAAACCCCGCTTCAATCCAAGCCAAGGCACACCTATAGCCTTATACTGATAGTTCAAGTTTATATCCAGTGCATGATAGGCAGATTCTGAGGTTCCCCATGGCATATCTCTTTGTTTCCCGTATTTGATCTGGCTTTTGACGACAAAGGAGTAGGTTTCGTCCAGCAGCGTGTTTCTATAGCTTCGCATCAACAAAAGCGGCATGAGATATTCAAACATAGTCCCGCTCCAGGAAACCAACCCTTTGAAGCGATCCACCACGGTCAATGACCTGCCCAGCATAAACCAGTGCTTTGGCGGAATTTCTCCTCTGGCAATCGTAATGTAACTGGTTTGCCTGGCTTCTGATGCCAGAAGGTCATAATAGGAGTTGGTCGGCTCTTTTTCTTCCAGATCGTAGCCGATGTAAAACAGATGTCTCCGTTCATTGTAGAGTGGAGCAAATTTTGTATTCATAGAAAAATCTGTAATTCTCTGGATCAAGTGATCATATTGTTCTATAAATCTCGTTGAAAATTGAATCGATTCTTCTGCCGCATCTTTTAATTGGCTCAACCAGGCGGTTTCTGCCACAAGTGATCTGTCTGTTGTTTCCCTCAGCGCCTGAACCAAAGCATCACACAGATTTGAAATTTTCATACTTAAAGCTGGGAGCTTCTCTAAATTAACATTTGTTTTCATGAGCGCAAACAAGGCATTGAATTTTTCAGTCAGCGCGTTATCCAGATCAGGCGCCGGCACGAGTAAGGACATTTCGATCCAAGGCATAAAACTTTTAATTTCCGTTTGCAATGCTTTTCCCATGCGCTCGTACTTGACTGACCATTCTCTTTTCATGAAACTGTATGGATTGATCTCATTTACAAGTTCTTTTAAAGCCTTATTCCAAAGCATGGGATCAACCACTTCTGCCTTTTCTAATAGGGTGAAAGGTACCATGTCCATCGGCAACCTCTTTTCATCCTCAGAGCCGGCGCGGATCGTATCATTTAGTCCTTTGAAATAGGCTGTGTCGATCAGCGGTTTCTCATAATACTCCTTAAGGCCCTGCACCAGGGTGGTCAGGTAGCAAATCAGATTTCCGCTGTCGACGGTGGAAACGTAAATTGGGTGGAGTGGTTCCAGATTGCTGGTGTCGTACCAGTTGTATAAATGACCGTTCCACTTTTCCATTTTCTCAATAGTCGAAATGGTCCTGGAGATGTGTTCCTGGAGCTCAATGAGACCAATATATCCCATGTCTCTGGCGGTCAATGATGCCATAAGCCCGAGTCCAATGTTCGTTGGAGAGGTCTTGTAAGCAATGCCGCTGTAAGGTTCTTCCTGATAATTGTCCGGTGCCAGGTAATTGTTCTTTTGATTCGCAAACTCTTCAAAATAGCGCCATGTTTTTCTCGCTATGGTTCGAAGTTCTAATAAGGCCTTATCTTCGAGTCTTTCGACTTTATTAGGATCGTCTCTGCTGATCAAGTAAGCAATAATTGGAGAAATTACCCAGGCAAGTAGCAAAACAACACTGACCTTCATACTTTCTGGTTTTAAAAAGAAAGAGAGTACCGCAATGGCTATGCCCGCTATGGTGCTTACGCCCATTGTCTCGACATAGCTCTTGAGGGAATTGGGCTGAGTGTTGTCTGAATCAGATGAAGTCACCCATTCGAGCATATTCTTCTTTGTAATGAAAACACGCTTGAGTGTCACTATAATGGCATCGAGTGCCATGAAGGCCTGATAAGGCAGGAATACAATACCTAAAAGGAATTGGAAGATCGAAGCCTTAATGCCGAAAAATCCCGTTAGATGACGTTTAATGCTGTCACTTTTGATCCCATCGCTAAAAAGCTGGGATAGCAAAGTTAATGCCAGCGGAAGGCCCATGGAAGCAATACCCAGTCCCGCCCAAAAAACACCTGAGCCCGGCATAATACTGAAGCCTAAGGCAATCAAAATCAAGACAGCCGGCGTCAGTAAGCTTCTTCTTAAATTATCAATCATTTTCCATTTTGAAACTTGTGACAGAGGATTCTGAATGAATTTATTGCTTTTGGTGCGGATTCCGGCAAATAACCATGGAACAAGCTGCCAGTCTCCACGAATCCACCTATGAAGCCTTGCCATAAACGAATTGAATTTTGAAGGATAGGCATCCACCAGTTCCAGGTCAGACACCAGTGCAGCCCTCACAAAAGAACCCTCGAGCAAGTCATGACTCAGGATCGCATTTTCCGGAATTTTTCCTTTTAGAACCTTCTGAAAAACTTTTAAATCGTAAATGCCCTTGCCTGTGAAGATGCCCTCCCCAAAAAGATCCTGATAGACGTCTGAAATGGCGCTGGCATAAGGATCCAGGCCTTCTTGTCCCGTATAGATCCTGGAAAAAATGGACCTGTTAGAGCTGTCGCTGTCAAAGGAAACTCTTGGCTGCATCAGGCCATAGCCCTGTGTCACAATCCCTTTCTCTGAATCAATGACCGGCATATTCAGTGGGTGTGCCATAGTGCCTATCATTTTTTTTACCATACCCAGTGGCAATACGGTATCTGCGTCCAGAGTTATGACATATTTAATATTTGCGTCCGGAAGCAACTCGTTGGAGAAGAAAGAAAAACTGGTGTCTTCTGATCCAAGAAGCAGCTCGTTAAACTCCATTAAAGCGCCTCGTTTTCGTTCCCATCCCGTCCAAGTGTTATCAATCTCATTAAACATTCTCTGTCTGTTATAGAAATAGAATATGTCTTTTTTGCCTTCTGCGTATTTGAGGTTCAAAGCCACAATTCTATCCGAAGCTTCCTGGATGACACTTTTGTCATCTTTGTTTTTTTCGTAGTCCGAATCCTTAAAAGCGCCAATCAGCGCAAAATGCAGATTCGTTTCTTTATTCCCCAGGTAATGATTTTCCATGTTCTCCATCAATTCATTGACTCGTTTTTTGTCTGGAAGCAGCGCTGGAATGACAACCATGGCACTCATGCTGTCAGGGATCCCATCTTTAAGATCCAGTCGTGGGAAAACTGCCGGTTTTTTTATTCTGCATACAAACCAGTTGGCTATAGAAATGACCATTTCGGAAACTGGAATGATCACCGCCACTGCGGTTAGAATTGCATAATAAATATAGTTGGAAGGCGCGTTCATCACAGTATAAATCATGGTCAACAGCGTCAGCAGTAGTGTCAGTGAGACAATTGAAATCATGTAGATCAAGCCTTGATGCGTTTCCATGGCTTGTCTGGTTCTCATGTATAGATTTAATTCTTTTTGCTGCCTTCCTTCAAGATCTTTCCGCCCTTCATCCACGATATAAAAGCCAATATGCTGCCTCCGGGCTTTTTGATTTTCATCCTCAGAAGCCAAGCTGTCAGAAGACACAGCCTGTTGCGCCAGAAATAAAGCTTCCTTCCCAATGTAAAGTTCTGAAACGCCGTAAGTTTTTGCGATCTCTTCAACTTTGTTTTTATAGTAGAATCGGGATTGGGTGTCCATGAGGCTGTAGGCATCCAATGGATCCTGCCTGAGTATTTTTTCAAGGCTGCTGACTTCATCATATAAGTCCGTCCAGTTCATACTCGAAAGGTGTTTGAGACTAACGATGCAATTCCCCATGGAAGCTGTACTGAGAGCCTGCGTATTATGTTCTTTTTGAGCAATAATTTCTGTTGTGGTATCAAATTTGTCGAGGCTTTCATCAATATACCGCAACACATTTGAGTACCTGCGTCCAGATCTGCGCAATCTATAAAACAGGTGCTCTACATAAGATGGGTTGGCATTGTCGATAGCATCGTTGATCGCTTTGCCATTATTTTCGAATAATTCGCTTATTTGGTCAGTGTCTGTCTCTGTTTCATCCAACCATTTTTCTACGGTTTCTTCTGCCAGAGCCCATTGTTTTCTGGTCTCCAAAACATCCTCACAGATGACCCGAATGTTTTCAATGAGCGCGAGGCGAAGCATGGCAGGAATGATGTAGATTTCTCTCTCAAAGAGAATATTGTGGCTCTGATAGGCCATCAGATATTTTAACAGTGTGTCTTCCTCGATCTTGCCATGGGTGTGAGATACCATTTCCGTAGCGAGGGCATAGATTCTGGTAAATCCCTCATAAGTCCCTTTTTTTAACACAGGCAATTCAAAATAGCTTTTCTTTGTCAGGTCCTTACGCAGACCAATCACCTGTTCTTCAATTACATAATAATTATCAAGCAGCCATTCTGCCGCAGGGGGTAAAGCACGTTTTCCAACAATGTCCTCATTCAAATCATCATAGGCTTGCCTAATAAAGGCGGCGTTTTCATTCATTCGCGACACCGGCCAGTTTAATCTGCTTTTCTTGGAAGATACAGCATGCTCAAGTGACATGCTTCGGGCGTGTTCCTCGAGTTCCTCAACAGTCAAAGAGGCATCCCGAATGTGAATATTTTGTTTTCTGCGAAATTTACGCATGACGCTCCAAGTAAGTAAAGAAAAGAGAATCACCGTACCCAAAATGTAAATGTAGTTCATATATGGTGACAACATTGAATCCTACCCCTCTCCAAATCCAAAAAACCAAAAAAGCCACTATAAAAAGTGACTTTTGCCGCAGGTGCAACCCAGATTCAATATATAAGCATAGAGTGCTTTTTATAAAATAATTATACTACATTTTCTTACAATTGTCAAAATGACGCGCTTTTGAGTCGACCCAATATCGCTGTAATAACCTTCCAACAAGCTGAGCATGCGTGAATTGTTATTTTTGGGGGTAATAAGGTAATGTCGGATGATCTCTATGACAGACAATATTAAATGCAAGACGCATTTGACCACACTCCATGTTGGATCCGCTACTGTTCTTTTTGAATTGGAAAGGAGATTTAACTATGGCAGTCGTTAAAATTATTGAAATTCTTGCAGAATCACCTGTAAGCTGGGAAGCCGCTGCGCAAGAGGCGGTCACAGAGGCAGCTAAGACAATACACAATATCCAAACCATTTACATTAATAATTTTCAAGGAATTGTAAAAGAGGATAAGATCGTCAATTTTAGAGTTGACGCTAAAATTTCGTTTGTCGTCAAAGAATAGTTCTGCTGTCACATTCGCTGACATCGCGGCTCATGCGGTGTCAGTTTTTTTATGTCTGCAGGGCTTTCTGAATTGAGTGTTTAAGGGATCGTCAGCAAGATCATTGTCTTTTTAAGGAAACGCGGGCGCAAAGACTTCAGAGGCAATTCCGTTGATGCAGTCTATAGCTGAACATTGCCGGCGACTACCGAATGATAAGAGATCTTTGAATAATCTGGAATGGAATAAGTATGGACATCCTGATAATTGAGTTATCATAGCGACAATGTTTCAGATCTCTGCCAGGCAAAATCAATTCGGAAAACCCAACCAAAAAACCCCGGAATCTCGAAATCCCAGGGTTTATATATACTATGATATTTAAGTTCATTACTCAATCATGAGGATTGAATCTCATTAGAAATACATGCTCAGCAACACTGCCACTACCTACCAAATTCCCCCAGGCTGTATGCATCCCGTTAACTGCTTTTGGATTAACTTTTCCAAGGCTTTGCTCCGGTACAGCAGGGTGTGCGAATGATAGTACTGATGTTACTAAAATCATCACTACTAAAAGTACAAGAACTGATACTCTTTTCATCAAATTCACCTCCTTGTAAGCAATTGGTTATCCTATTATTAGTTAAGCTGGTAAACGCTTCTGCCTACGGTTGACATAATGCCCAGCTCATAAGCTTTTATTCATTATAATTTTAATCGCGTTTGTTAATCCGCAGGATTTTCGGTGCATAAGCAAATTTCGATTCAATTCGTGCTGTTATTAGGGCGTTTCAGGAAAATCCTCTTCACTCATGACCTTGAGTTGACTGGAAGGATGATCACAAACTTTCAAACCGCCCGACCAGCACTTCACTTTCAGTGAGGTCTTCGCAGTAATTGTCCAGCGCTTCAAATTCTGCCGCGAACTTTTTTTTGAAGAACTGATAGGCAGCTTCTGATTCCCAGAGATCTACGGTTGTATAGGTGCCGGGCACATCCAGATCCTTGAGCAGAAGGGTTTGTCTGTAACCTGCCCCCTTCTTAAACAGTCCAACCCATTCTCCCTCCGGACCATAGATCCTTTGGAACTCCATTTCTTTGTCCGGGTGCACCTGGAATTTCCATATATACAAAAAGGAATTACCCGTGATGCTCTGAAGTATTTTTTCCATGGCGTTCTCCTTTAAGCTTGTCATATTAGTCAAAGTCTGTTTCTTTTTTGTTCTACCATCGAAAGGTGTCAATGACTCAGGCTAGACTTATATTCTGTAAGTGTGTTATACATCTATTTTATTACCCATTACGTACTAATTTATCGTTAGAGACTGACCGGTTTGAGGATGAAATTAAAAGACCATCGGCAACATTCATTGGGCTTTGGTAAAAAAAGCTCAAGTGAAGCCGATGGTCTCTATGGTTTCAATATTTCATTCAAATTTTAAAATCCTACTCTGCTGAACAAGGTGCCGGTACAAAGCAACTGGCTCAACCGCTACGCTTTCTTAGCTTGAGCCTTGACTTTGGCCACTGCCAGAATCAACCCGAGTGCCAGGGAAAGGGACGCGGCAAACAAGACTTTATATTCCGGCGGCAGCATGAACGTAATTGTATGGGCCGGAATCCAGAAAAATGGCAGCGTTTTGAAAATGACGAAAGAGAAAAAGCTCTCCCAGTCAATCGTCCTCACAATCCTGCCAATCGTGATTTTTTCTTTTGGATTTTGATATTTCAAATCAATATAAGTGTCCGTCATTTTATGGGTACCCATCAGCACAGGCGCAAAAGTTGTGTTCAGCAGAACGCTGACCTGAAGCGCGAAGATAATGCCGCCGCCCTCAAGCAGCAGGCCTTTGGACTGCGCACCTTTTACACCGCTGCCGTAAATTTCAAAAACCAGCACGATCAGGGCGCCTAAGAGACCCCAAATGAGTGCCCTGTAAATAATGCCTTTTGGCAGGCTTTCCCAGCCCTTCGTGGTGATTCTTACTGCCAGCAGCTCGCCCATGGTCGCCAGGATTGCGAACTTGATGAATCCGGATATGTACGGATGTGCTGCTGTGAAATTCATGAACACTTCATGGGTTGCAGGGACAGAGATAAACGCCACGACTGCCGCTAATACGAGCCCCCAGATCAAATCACCTTTTTTCAACTTCATTACCTCCTATGTATAATTCCTCATTACTATAATGTAGCACAAAGAAGTCGCGAGGGCACGTAAAAAAGAAAAAACAAACTCGTGATATGAGACCAATTTCAAAATAGGGTGAGAAGAAAATGACGAAACCATCGGCATGGCTCTTTGGGCCTTAAAAAGCCCAGGGAGAGTTTTGCCGATGGTCTCGGTTTTTCATTCAGTTTCCATTTTTCACGCTGTTAACTCGTTCTGGAATGCGCCATCATTCTCGAGACGCCTCCGCCATTTTCAAGGTTCGTATACCCGTAATGGTGAAGGATCTGCTTGGCGTAAGCACTTCTCGCGCCCGTCGCACAGTAAAGAATTATTTTTTTGTCCTTCTGGCCGAACTCATCTATTCTGGACTGAATTTCGTCCAGAGGGATATTGATTGCACCTGGAACTGCGCCGTAGGAAAATTCATCTGTCGTACGCACATCCACAATCAACGGCTCGTTGGATTCTGCCTTTTTAACTTCCACTTTTGGCGTAGACTTTACTTCAGCTTCGATGTCTTCACCGATTGTCTTTGGCTCCGGAGCCGGGAGATCCAATTGGAAGCTTGAAGGCGCTACGGCCCTGACATAACCGGTAAGGCTTGAAAATCCGCCACTCACATTGAAAACTTTGGAAAAACCGGCGCCTATGAGCGTACGAAGTGCCTGATGACCTTTCTTTCCGGTTTGGTCATAAACATAGATCAGCTTATTCTTAGGAAGTGCATTGAGTTTTGAAGTCAGAATTTCCAGCGGAATATTCACTGCACCTTTAACATGGGATTTTTCAAATGCAAATACATCCCTCACGTCAATCCAAAGAGCTTCATGACTTTCTGAAATGGCGTCCAGTTCAGAGACGGTCAAGGCTGGAGAGTAACCGGAAATTCTGTTTTCAGCCACATAAGCCGCCATATTGATGGCATCATTAGCCGTTCCAAGAGGTGGCGCGTAGGCGAAATCCATATCTGCGAGATCGGCCACCGAAAGCTTTGCGGCTGCCGCTGCTGCCAGGACATCCAGCCTTCTGTCAGCACCTGCGTAGCCAGCTGTTTGTCCACCCAGAATGACACCGGTCTCCCGGTCATAGACGACAAGAACTGTGACCTGTTCTGCACCTGGATAATACGACGTATGATGTTCTTTATGAATCACAATGGCATCTGCATTAAGGCCTGCAGCTCTGGCAGCCTTCAATGAGAGTCCGGTGGTCCCTGCGACAGCTTCAAAGACTCTGACAATGGATGTCCCTATGGAACCTTTGTATTCATGTCCTTTGCCAAAAGCATTCTCAGCGGCAATTCTTCCTTGGCGATTGGCTGGTCCGGCGAGAGGTATGCGTACTTTCTTGCCGTGCACCCGATGTTCTAGTTCAACCATATCTCCTGCAGCATAGATATTGTCGTCACTGGTCTTCAAAGTCGCATCCACCAGCAGTCCCCCAGCTTCGCCTATGGCAAGGCCTGCGTCTTCAGCCAGTTTTAAGGTTGGACGAACACCTATAGAGAGCAGAACCAGGTCCGCATCCACACTGGCGCCGTCTTTGAGTGTCACCTGGTTTCTTCCAATATCCGCAACCGCCTTATTGGTCAGAACATCGACACCATAGGACATCATTTCTTGCTGGATAAATCCTGCGATTTCAGCTTCCATTATGGCCATGACGTGAGGCATCATCTCTACGACAGAGACCTTCAAGCCCCTTTTGACCAGGGCTTCTGCCATTTCAAGACCAATAAATCCTCCGCCTACGACGACCGCAGTCTTAGGGCTTCTATTTTCAATAAAGCCGTGGATCTTGTCCATGTCCTCGAGGGTCCAAAGCTGGAAAACGTGATCCTGGTCGGCGCCAGGGATTGGAGGCGCAATGGGTTTGCCGCCCTGAGCCAGAATCAACTTTGTGTAGTCATAGGATTTCTTTTCACCCGTACGTGAATCGACCGTATGAACAACTTTGTTTTCTCTGTCAATCTCTGTGGCTGTCGTATTTATATGAACCGCTGTCTGATATTGCTCATTAAAGCTTTCCGGACTTTGAAGGATCAGCTTTGATCTACTTTTAATATCGCCACCAATATAGTAGGGAAGTCCGCAATTAGCGAATGAGATATCCGGTCCGGATTCCAGGATTGTAATCTCAGCATCTGATGAAAGTCGTCGTGCTTTTGCTGCCGCTGTAGCACCTGCTGCTACACCGCCGATAATAACCAATTTTTCCATTTTGTTTTCCTCCGCAATAAGTGTCGTTGTGATCCATCATTAAGTGAATGAGATTCAACGTTTGAACTTGATTTTTCGAATACCGGATTTATCGTCTTAATGTAATTTACATATTTGAGGTAGTACCCCTACCCCCTATGGGTATATAATACGATCTTTTTTCTTTCTTGTCAATCTACTTTTTTTATTTTGGCAACTCGAACTTGGCATGATAAGTCGTACCTGGGAAAGCTCCGAAAGCGTTATCAATATTTAAAACAGATGGTTTATTCGAATTCTAAACATTGAATTTTCATCTTTTGTACTGATCAAATTAATGCTGTTCTCAAGCAAATATTTGTTTTTCAGAGGTTTACTGAATATTTCGGTTGAGTAGAGCACCCATCTCGCTAAAACTGAGCACCCATCACGGTATTTTTGAGCATCTATCTCGATAAACAGAGCATGCCACTTTTACGACCCTATAATAGAGATATGCACAA
>Ga0302251_1000668_pt1 | contig 28298 bp, 18 predicted proteins | sample AAG_RA_Gln_MG_FD_193534 | JGI IMG/M metagenome (GOLD analysis project Ga0302251, IMG submission 193534) | Enriched activated sludge microbial communities from anaerobic digester in WTTP, New Holstein, Wisconsin, United States - AAG_RA_Gln | ecosystem: Engineered > Bioreactor > Anaerobic >... | reverse complement strand
TATATTTGCGGTATCTGCGTCAGGCATTGCAAAGGTGCCGGGGAAGCGCGGGATTGTGCCATACGGGATTGACCTGACAAATGGCGGATGTTATAATATACAAATTATAAAAGATGAAAGCGGAGATAGAAGGCTGGATACGGGAACGTATTAAAAGCGCGGGGGCCAAAGGGGCGCTGGTAGGTTTAAGCGGGGGAATAGACTCTTCCGTGGCTGCCGCCCTGTTATGTTCCTCCCTCGGCAGAAAACGGGTTCTGGCTTTGATACTGCCCGCGCACAGCTCGCGTCAGGACGCGGAGGACGCGGGGTTGGTAGTTTCCAGATTCCGTCTGCGGTCGTTGACGGTGGATATCTCCAGGATATACGACCTTTTGCTGAGAAAAATGCTTCTTCCTCCGGGGTTAAGCGCCGCGAAGAAGCGCGAGAAGACCGCCGGGGCCAATCTGAAATCGAGGCTCAGGATGTCCGTCTTTTATTATTACGCGAACCGTCTGAATTATCTGGTGTGCGGGACCGGCAATCGTTCCGAGATAATGACGGGTTATTTCACCAAATACGGGGACGGCGCCGCCGATATCCTTCCTCTCGGCGGGCTTCTGAAGCGTCAGGTGAGATCGCTGGCGGAGGAACTGGGGGTGCCAAGGCGTATAATAGATAAGCCCCCCAGCGCCGGGCTTTGGCCGGGACAGACGGATGAGGCGGAAATGGGAGTGACTTACGGAGAGATCGACGCAGTCCTCTCGGGTACCGCCGGAAGGAATAAAAAGTTTTGCGGCGGGAAGACGGCATCGCGTATTCATAAAATGCGGTCGTTGTCCGAACATAAAAGAATGCCGGCCGCGGTTTTTATCCCTTCCGGGGGCGGCAAGCCGAATGCCGGGGAGCTTCATTAGAGGTATAAGCCGGGGCGGATTGCTGCCGGCGGACAACCATTACAGAGAAGAGGTGCGCATGGACGAGATACTTGAAATACTCGAAAAAGACGGCAGGGCTACGGTGGAAGATATCTCCAGGATGCTGCGCAGAAAACCGGGAGCCGTGCGCAAGGCCATAAAAAAATACGAAAAAGACGGGATAATCTTGAGTTACAAGGCCGTGATCAACAAAGAAATGGTCAAGTATAAGAATTCCGGGGTCCGCGCCTTGATAGAGGTCAACATCACCCCTCAGAAAGACCTGGGATTCGACAAGATAGCCGAGAGGATCTATTCTTTCCCGGAGGTCGGCAGCTGTTATCTCATTTCCGGCACCTACGACCTGCTGTTGATAATCGAGGGAAGGGACCTGCACACGGTCTCCAAGTTTGTCTCGGAAAAACTCGCGCCGATGGAAAATATCCGAGGCGTGGTAACTCATTTTCTGCTGAAGAAATATAAAGAGGATGGGATGGTGTTGAAACAGGCGCAGGAGAACGAGCGTATCCCCATATCGTATTAAGCGTATCGTAACTGAAAAGGAGCGGCGGTGTCTGTTAAAAACGGCGGAAGCCGGGGATTATCGAAAAAAGTTGAAGAAATGCAGCCTTCCGGGATCAGGGTTTTTTTCGACCTTGTGCTGGGAATGAAAGACGTTATTTCCCTCGGTGTGGGCGAACCGGATTTCGTCACGCCCTGGCAGATAAGGGAAGCCGGGATATACTCTCTGGAAAACGGTTCCACTTCCTATACCTCGAATAAAGGGCTGGTTAAACTGCGTATGGGGCTGCAGCATTATTTGAAAAAGAGATACGGTTTGTCCTATGCGCATGAAGACCGGATACTCGTCACGGTAGGCGTGAGCCAGGGCGTGGACCTGGCCTTGCGCGCGCTGATCAATCCCGGCGACAGGATTATCATCCCGGCGCCGGCATACGTCTGTTACGCCCCCCTTGCCGAACTGGCGGGTGGGAAGGCGGTTTGTATCGATACCTCGCGCGACGGTTTCAAGCTCACCCCGCGCGCGCTGGAATCCGCTCTGCGCGTCCCGGCCAAGGCGTTACTGTTGAATTACCCATGCAATCCCACAGGGGTTTCCTATACTGCGCGGGAGCTCAGGGAATTGAACCGGATACTGCTCAAACACGGAGTTATGTGCGTCAGCGACGAAATATACGCGGACCTCACTTACGATTTCGAACATACTTCATTCGCGTCCCTGCCGGGGGCCAAAGAGAACACGCTTTTGTTGAACGGGTTCTCCAAGAGTTACGCCATGACCGGCTGGCGCGTGGGATACGCCTGCGGGCCTGTCCAGATTATCGCGGCAATGACAAAGATACATCAATATATGATGCTTTGCGCTCCGATCATGTCGCAGATGGCGGCCTGCGAGGCTTTGCTGACCGGACGCGACTCGATGGAGGAGATGAAGCGGGAATACCGCCGCAGGCGTTCTTTCATCGTGGACGGGTTGAATCGTATCGGCCTCGATTGCGCCCTGCCGCAGGGGGCTTTTTATGCCTTCGCTTCGGTGAAGAAGAGCGGATTGTCATCCATAGAATTCTGCCGGCGGCTGCTCAAAGAAGAGAAGGTCGCCGTCGTCCCGGGCACCGCTTTCGGGGACAACGGCGAGGGATACGTTCGTATCTCTTACGCCGCGGCGATGGACAAGATAAAAGAAGCGCTGGGCAGGATGCAGAGGTTCCTTGAAAGGAACAGGAAATGAAGCGGACGAGTGGAGCGCGGTTATGGCGAAGATGACCGGAAAAGAAATAATAAAGCTGGTAAAGGACAAGGATATCGGTTTTATCCGGCTCTGTTTTACCGACGTCCTGGGGTTCCTTAAGGGGTTTACCATAACGGCGGACGAACTGGAGCGCGTGCTGGAAGAAGGCATGGGGTTTGACGGCTCCTCGGTGGAAGGGTTCGCCAGGGTGGAAGAGTCGGATATGGTCGCAAGGCCCGACCCGGACACGTTCTCCGTCATCCCTTGGAGCGCCCAGGATAGACACCTTACCGCCGGTATGTTCTGCGATATATACGAGCCCGGCGGCAGGCCGTTTGAAGGAGACCCGCGTTACATCCTTAAGCGTAACCTGGCTGCGGCGAAAGAGATGGGCTATACCTATTACGTCGGACCGGAGCTCGAGTATTTTTATTTCAGCAATTCCTCCGTCCCGCAGCCGCTCGATAACGGCGGTTATTTCGACCTTGTTCCCCTGGACGTCGCCCAGGACCTGCGCAGGGATACCATCTCGGCGCTGCAATCTATGGGCATCGCCGTCGAATACAGCCATCATGAAGTGGCGCCCAGCCAGCACGAGATCGACCTGCGTTACGGGGATGCGTTGCGTATGGCAGATAACGTAATGACCTACCGCCTGGTGGTGAAAGAGATCGCGCGCAAGCACGGCGTATACGCAACTTTTATGCCTAAGCCGATCTACGGGATCAACGGTTCCGGCATGCACGTCCACCAGTCGCTGTTTAAGGGCGGCAAGAACGCCTTTTTTGATCCGTCCGACAAATACCATCTTTCGCCCGCCGGCAAAGCGTATACCGCCGGGTTGCTAAAGCATTCCAGGGAGATCACTTCCATAACCAGCCAGTGGGTCAATTCATACAAAAGGTTGATTCCGGGGTATGAGGCACCCGTGTATATATGCTGGGCGCAGATGAACCGCTCCGCGCTTATACGCGTGCCTATGTATAAACCCGGGAAAGAGAGATCCACGCGCATAGAATACCGTTCGCCGGATCCGGCCTGCAATCCATACCTGGCTTTCTCGGTTATGCTCGCCTGCGGCCTTGAAGGAATGAAACGCGGATATAAACTGGCTCCTCCGGCAAACGACAATATTTACCGCATGGATGAGGAGGAAAGAAGCAAGCAGGGCATAGATTCTCTTCCCGACGACCTGCTGGAGGCCATACAGGTCACCGAGAAGAGCAAAATAGTCAAAGAAGCCCTGGGGGTCAAACTTTTCGAGTTCTTCATCCGCAACAAGAAAATGGAGTGGGATGAATACAAGTCCCAGGTTACCCGGTATGAGATAAACAAATATTTACCGATACTTTAACCGGCGCGGCCCGCGTATCCCGCCCGCTACAGCCAGACAACAGAAAGCGAAATGACAGAGAAAAAAAGAGAACGTTCGTCCGCAGGCAAGAAAGATAACTACCAGATTTATCTGAGACAGATAAACGCCCTGGCCAGGGTGGCCAGACTGATAAGTTCAGGGATGTATCTCGATGAGCTGCTTAAACTTATAGTTCACGTCACGGCCGAGGTTATGCAGTCCAAGATATGTTCTTTGATGCTGCTGGACCCGGAGACCAAGGAACTGGTGATCAAATCTACCCAGTCGGTCTCTGAGAGATACAATAATAAGCCCAACATCAAGCTTGGCGAGGGCATCGCCGGGATGGTGGCCAAAGATAACAAGCTGCTCTGCTCCAGGGACGTCAGGAAGGACAGGCGGTATGTCAACCGTGAGATAGCCAGGAGCGAGGCAATAGTGTCTCTGGCCAGCGTGCCCCTGGCCGTTAAAGGCAAGGTGATAGGGGCGCTTAATTGTTATACTTCCGAGGAGCATGAGTTCAGCCCCGCCGAATTGGATATTCTTACTACCGTCGCCGCGCAGGCCGCCGCCGCCATCGAGAACGCCGAACTCGACCTGAGGGCGCGCAGCGCCGAAGAAGCCCTGCAGACCCGCAAGCTCATAGAGCGCGCCAAAGAGATACTATCGCAGGACGCCAATATGCCGCCTTCCGAGGCGTTCAGGTTGATCCAGAAACAGAGTATGGACAAACGCAAGAGCATGAAGGAGATAGCCGAGGCGATAATACTCGCCAAGGATATCCGTTCCTGAAAGAGGCGTAATTTCCCTTGACCGCCGGCCGGTTAAGGCATATAATAAAAATCCGCTGGTTTCAGCCCGCGGTTTTCCGAATCATCCTTCTTCAACAATTACATAAAAGGAGCATGGTTTAAATGTCAAAAATCAAGAAAGTATTCGCGCGCCAGGTGCTGGATTCGCGCGGTAATCCCACGATAGAGGTGGATGTGACGCTGGATTCCGGGGTGATGGGCCGGGCAGCCGTTCCTTCCGGAGCGTCCACGGGCGAAAAAGAGGCCCTGGAATTAAGAGATGGAGATAAAAGCAGATACCTCGGCAAAAGCGTTTTGAAGGCGGTGGATAACGTCAATACCGTGATAGCCAAGGCGGTGAAGAACTCTCCGGCGGATTTCAAGGCAGTGGACAAGATAATGATCGGCCTGGACGGCACCGAGAATAAGGGTAAACTGGGCGCCAACGCGATCCTCGGCGTCTCCATGGCGGTGGCCAAGGCCGCGGCCGTCGACGCTGGCAAGCCTCTATATAAATTTCTCGGCAAGGGTAAAGGCGTTACCCTTCCGGTCCCGTTGATGAACATTCTTAACGGCGGCATGCATGCCGATAACAACCTGGACATACAGGAATTCATGATAATGCCGGCGGGCGCCCCGTGTTTCAGCGAGGCTCTGCGCGCTGCCGTCGAGGTGTTCCACGCGTTGAAGGCGCTTTTAAAATCACGCGGGCTGTCGGTTTCCGTCGGGGATGAGGGAGGGTTCGCCCCCTCGCTGAAATCCAACGAAGAGGCGCTCGAATTGATAATGCTCGCCATAGAGAAAGCCGGTTATAAACCCGGCAAGGATATTTACCTGGCGCTTGACTGCGCATCAAGCTCTTTTTACAAGGACGGAAAATACTCTTTTGAGGGCGGTCTGAAAACATCCGGGGAAATGGTCGATATCTATTCCGGCTGGCTTTCGAAGTATCCGCTGGTCTCTATGGAAGACGGCCTTTCCGAGCACGACTGGAACGGCTGGCGGGAATTGACGGAGCAGCTCGGGAAGAAGATGCAGCTTGTGGGAGACGACGTGTTTGTGACTAATCCCGCCATTTTTACTAAAGGGATAAGCGAGGGGATAGGCAACGCCATTCTGGTAAAGGTCAACCAGATCGGGTCTCTTTCCGAGACCCTGCAGGTCGTCGAGATGGCGGCGAAGAACAAATACGGAGCCATAATTTCTCACCGTTCGGGGGAAACCGAGGATACTACCATCGCGCATATCGCGGTGGCCACCAACGCCGGACAGATCAAGACCGGTTCCCTTTCCAGAACGGACAGGGTATGCAAGTATAATGAGCTTTTGAGAATAGAAGAGGAACTCGGCTCCCGGGCGGTTTACGCCGGCAGAGCCTGGAAGAAGTGAAGATGTATGTTGAGAAAGGCGTTTTGTCTATTCGGAATAACGGTTTTCCTGGTCATACTTTTTCTGCCGGGGTATACCAGACTGCAGGAATTGAAGGATAAAAACCGTGATCTTGGCGTAAAGATCAAGCGTTTGACCATCGAGAACGCCTTGCTGGAAGAAGAGCTGAAACGTATAGAAAGCGACCCTATTTACCAGGAAAGACTGGCCAGGGAGAAACTCGGGGTGGTAAGAAAAGGCGAGGTGCCCGTAAAAATAGTCCCGGATAACGGGCTGCCGGGCAATCAATAGAGATAAATTCGCGGGGTGGAGCAGTTTGGTAGCTCGTCAGGCTCATAACCTGAAGGTCAGAGGTTCAAATCCTCTCCCCGCAACCAATAATAAGACACCCGCCCGGATACAGGGCGGGTGTCTTTATTTCTGACGGCGCTAAAACCGCTCTTGAAATAAAAGTAACCGCAATTATGTTAGTTATCATTAGATTAACGCTTAACGTGATTTCCCTTGTCCTGGCGGCGCAACTCTGCCCGGGCATAAGCATTACGAACTGGCAGGCGGCCCTTACGGCCGCGCTGGTGCTCGGTCTTTTCAACCTCTTTCTTAAGCCGGTACTGATTTTTCTTACCCTTCCGATTAACCTGCTCAGCTTTGGCGTGTTCATTTTCTTTATAAACGGACTGCTTTTCTACGCCGTCTCGCGAGTAGTAACCGGTTTCCATGTGGACGGTTACGGCAACGCCCTTCTGGGGGCTTTCTTTTACAGCGCGATAAACCTGCTGCTGGGGATTCTTTTCAACAGCCGGGGCGGGAATAACGGCGGGAGCCCGCGCAAAGGGTCCGGCCGCAGGAGCGACGTGATAGATGTGGAAGCTAAAATAGAATCTTGACAGAGAACGGCGATAATGATATAATTTAAGCATATTACGAAGGCGTAATAGACAAAGGCGTTTGCGAATCATTGCAGACGCCTTTTTTGTTTTTCCCGGATAACGTGGTCCTGAAAGCCGCAACACAGCTTTCAGGATTTTTTTTACCCGCTGAGAAGCGGTTTAAGGATGGGTTCATCGTGGAAAAGATCGCTTTGGCACAGATCAACTGTACGGTAGGGGGTGTGCGGGACAATGCGCAGAAGATCATCGAATTCAGCCGGCTGGCGGCCGCCGAAGGAGATAAAATCGCCGTTTTCCCGGAGTTGGCCGTCACCGGTTATCCTCCGGAAGACCTGCTGTTAAAGCCCTCTTTTATCGCCGGCAACCTGGAGCAGTTCAGGAGAATAGTCGCTTCCACCGGCGATATGATTGTCATTTTCGGGTTCGTTGATACCGACGGAGAAAAATTATATAACGCCGCCGCGGCGGCCGTCCGCGGTAAACTCGCCGGCGTCTACCGTAAAATCCTGCTGCCTAACTACGGCGTGTTCGACGAAAAACGTTATTTCGCACCGGGTAAGGAGGCCCCGGTTTTTAATATCGACGGCCTATCTCTGGGGATCAGCATCTGCGAGGATATCTGGCACGCGCCCGGCCCGGTATACGAACAGGCCAGGACCGGCGCGAAAGTCCTGGTCAATATCAGCGCTTCGCCCTACCATATCGGCAAGGTCGCAGAACGCAGTGATACCCTTTGCCGCTGCGCCGCGGAGTGCGGAGTGCCGGTAGCTTATGTCAATCTTGTGGGAGGGCAGGATGAACTGGTGTTCGACGGCGGGAGTATGTTCATATCGTCTGCCGGCGGGGTGCTATCGCGCGCCGCTGTCTTCAAGGAAGAGCTCTTTACCCTGGAGCGGGCTGTCTGCCGCAGGCCGGAACATTCTTTGGAGCAGGAAGAGGAGGTTTATTCCGCTTTGACTCTCGGTTTGAAAGATTATTTTCGCAAGAACGGTTTTAAAAAGGCGGTGCTGGGCCTTAGCGGCGGGATAGATTCGGCGCTCACCGCTGCGCTGGCCGCCGACGCGCTCGGCAGCGAAAACGTGACCGGCGTTTTCCTGCCTGCCAGGTATACTTCCAAACAGTCTCATGACGACGCCCTAAAGCTTGCCCGCGGGCTGGGCATCGGATTCAAGCGCATATCCATCGAGCCGATTTTTCGGCTTTACCTGCTGAGCCTGGAAGAACAGTTCAGCGGACTGCCGAGGGATTGCACGGAAGAAAATCTGCAAGCGCGCATACGAGGCGCGCTGCTTATGGCCTTGTCCAATAAATTCGGGTGGCTGGTGCTCGCCACGGGAAATAAGTCGGAGATGAGTGTGGGGTATTCCACCATCTACGGGGATCTCGCCGGAGGGTTCGCGGTCTTGAAGGACGTGCCGAAGACTTTTATTTACAGGCTGGCCGCGTACCGCAACCGCCGCTCCCCAGTCATACCGGAAAGCGTTATATCACGCGAACCCACGGCTGAACTGAGCCCGGGGCAGAAGGACAGCGATACCCTTCCGCCTTATGGCGTGCTGGACCCCATATTGAAGCTGTATATTGAAGAGGATGCTTCGGCGCAGGATATCATCGCCGCCGGCTTCCAGGAAAAAGACGTGCGCAGGGTGGTTTCGCTGGTAGACGGGAGCGAATATAAGCGCCGGCAGTCTCCTCCCGGGATAAAGATCACGCCCAGGGCGTTCGGTAAGGACCGCAGGATGCCGATCACCAACGGACAAAAACCATGAGTTACCCTGACCTGCTTAAGAGGTTGTCCCCGCGGCTGAAGGGAATAACGCATAAACTTAACGGGAAATTCACCTTTTTCAACGAAGAAGATCTTTTCCAGGAGGCGGCGGTCAGACTTTGGCAGGAATTCGAGCTCGGGCGGCTTGCCGGCAAGACAGACAGTTACATACTCCAGGGATGTTATTTTCATCTTAAGAATTACATAAGAAAAAAATACGACAAAAAGAATACACTGAGCCTGGAGGCGTTGCTGACCGAAGAGCCCGGGGCCGAGGACAGGCTATCGTGCCTTTCTTCGCCTGAGCCGTTCGAATCGCTGCACGCCGGAGTCGTGGAAAAGGAGATGCGCTCTGCGTGCCGCGATAAAAGAGAACACGAAATATTGCATTTGAGCCTGCAGGGTTTCACGGTCAGGGAGATCGCGGCCGAACTCGGCGTCTCGCATGTGCTGGTGGTAAGGCTGCGGAAAAGAATGAGGGTAAAGCTTTTATCTCTGGCCGCGGAGTGAGGAGGTGTTACCAAAAACCGGATTTCTTTACTTGTAGTAATGAAGCTCTCCGGGTTCTAACCCGGTTGCACCTTAGCTTATGCACAAGGATGTGCGTTAAATAGAGACAACGACCTGTTATAAAGGCTTGAGCTTAAATAAGACAGAGGCGTCTTGCTTCCGGAATCCAAGGGCCGGAGGCAAGGCGTTTTTTTATGCTTCGGCGGTAAAGGAGCGGGCGTTAGTATCAAGATTTATGATTAAACCGCGGCCTGTTCGGTCCGTGGAGAGTCCGATGATTTCTACCGGCATCTTATGACACGGGGTGAATCGAGAAAGAAACCCCGGGCTTCAGCCCGGGGAGCTTCATCCAAACCGCAGAAATCCTCGGCTTTCAAGCCGGAATTACTGTGGCTAATGGGAATAATACTCTATTATTGTATCCGCGTATCCGCGCGGTCTATCCGGGAGGTGCGGGATGAAAAAAATAGAAGCGGTGATAAGGTCGGAAAAAGTCGGAGACGTGCGCAAGGCGCTGGACAAGACATGCTTCTCCGGATTGATGCTTACCCAGGTGGACGGGCACGGCAAGCAGAAGGGCACGATGCAGGAATGGCGCGGAGACATTTATCGTGTGGGGATACTCCCCAAGACCAAGGTGGAGGTCGTGGTGGAAGATAAGGAGCTTGATACCGTTGTCCGCGTAATCATGGACGCCGCCAGGACGGGAGAAATCGGAGACGGCAAGATATTCGTTTATCCTGTCGAGGAGGTTTACCGCATCAGGACGGCAGAAAAGGGAAGCGCGGCATTGTAATCCATTTAATCAAACCGCAGAAATCCCCGGGCGCCTGTCCGAGGCACTTCGGCGAAAGCCTTGTCCAAGGAGCAGCCCGGGGAGCTTCACTATTGAAAGGAGATGAAATGAATTCCGGTGATACGGCATGGGTTTTGATTTCTTCGGCTCTTGTAATGTTGATGACACCCGGTCTGGCTTTCTTTTACGGGGGTATGGTCAGGAAGAAGAACGTTCTCAGCATTCTGATGCAGTGTTTTATAGTTCTTTGTCTTTTGAGCGTTCAATGGGTGCTTTATGGTTATAGTATTTCCTTCGCGCCCGGGGACGGCTTCTGGGGCGGGTTCAAATGGGCGGGGCTTGCCGGCGTCGGGCTGGAGCCTTACGCGGATTATTCGGCCACTATCCCGCATCAGGCTTTCATGATTTTTCAGGCTATGTTTGCCATAATTACTCCCGCGTTGATACTGGGAGCGTTCGCGGAAAGGATGAAGTTTTCCGCATTTTTGGCCTTCATATTGCTCTGGGTGACTTTCGTATACGGACCGGTCTGCCATTGGGTCTGGGGAATGGGCGGCTGGTTGAGAAAACTCGGCGCCCTTGATTTTGCAGGGGGAACAGTTGTGCATATCAATGCCGGTATCGCGGCTTTAGCAACGGCTATCGCTATCGGCAGGCGTAAGAACCTGGATAAGAACGTTCCGACCCCGCATAATATGCCGTTTGTAGTGCTGGGTACCGCTTTATTATGGTTCGGTTGGTTCGGGTTCAACGCCGGCAGCGCCCTGGCGGCCAACGGCCTCGCGGTAAACGCGTTCGTGGTCACCAACACCGCGGCCGCTGCCGCGGGTTTGAGCTGGGCATTTATAGAATGGATAAAGAACGGTAAACCTACCGTTCTCGGCGCGGCCAGCGGAGCGGTGGCTGGACTGGTAGCTATCACCCCGGCGGCGGGTTTCGTAAGCGTGATCCCGGCCATCTTCATCGGCCTGTTGGTGAGCCTGTTCTGTTTTATTTTTGTGAGCAGGGTCAAAACGAAGTTCGCTTATGACGATTCCCTCGATGCTTTCGGCGTGCATTGCGTGGGCGGAGTCTGGGGGGCCCTTGCGACCGGATTGTTCGCTTCTAAAGCGGTCAATCCTGCCGGGGCGGACGGCCTGTTCTTCGGTAATCCGCAGCAATTCCTGGTGCAGATCGCGGCAGTCGCGGTAACGCTGGTCTATTCTTTCGCGGTCAGCATGGTTATCTACAAGATAGTAGATTCCGTGATGGGAGTGCGCGTGGGAGAGAAAGAAGAAGCCATGGGCCTTGATCTTACCCAGCACCACGAAAGAGCGTATACAATATTGGAATAATTCCTTGTAAGAATAAGGAGGATATAAATGAAACTGGTAATAGCCATAATCCAGCCGGACAAGCTGGAGGAAGTCAAGGATGAGCTTTACAGGTCTGAGATCAATCTTATTACCGTCAGCGAAGTGCTCGGCCACGGCCGCCAGAAGGGCGTGACGGAGTTCTATCGCGGGGCAAAAGAGACCGGGAACCTGTTGAGAAAGATCCGTCTTGAAATAGCCGTGAACGACACTTTTCTGGAACCGGCAATAAAAGCGATAGTGACCGGGGCCAAAACCGGCGAGACCGGCGACGGTAAGATATTCGTGCTGGATATGAAGGAGTGCGTGCGTATACGCACGGAAGAACGCGGCTCCACGGCGATAGGGTAGGGATATAGAAAAAGAGGGGTTGAGCCGGGGACGGCCGGAAGAAACGGGCGGGAGAAAGAGGCAAGTAAAGAAAAACAGGGGTCAGGGAAAAGGATTGTTCTTCCCCTTTTACTTGACAGCGGAGGCGCGGGTATATATAATATACAAAGCAGTAGGCGATACCCGGGCCGGCGGCAGGAAAAATAATAAGAAAAAGCTGTTACCAAACCCGGGCAATCTTTACTTGTATAATTAAGGCACATCGTTGTGCCGTAAAATTAAGCGAAATATGAACAGAGGCGTTCAGGATAATCGCCGCAGGCGGTTTGAATGGACGCCTCTTTTTACTTGAGTCCAATGGAAACCCCGCTCGCGGCCTAATTTCTATTGCCGAAAAAATAGAGTAGCCTCGGGTTCCACTCAGCAACGTAAGGAGGAAGTAATGAGTATAAGACAGAAAGTTTTATTTAAGATCGATAACGTGCCTTTGGAGAAAACCGGTTCTCTTGAGAAGGTATCTTCTTATTTCGGCGAAAACACTTTCAGCCTGGATGCGATGAAGAAGTATATCTCCGGAGCCACATTCGAAGCCTTTAAAACCTGGATGAACGAGGGGAAGACCATCAGCAAAGAGCAGGCGGACGAGATTGCCAACGCCATGAAGGATTGGGCCATTTCCAAGGGCGCCACATATTATACGCATTGGTTCCAGCCGATGACCGGACTTACCGCGGAGAAGCACGACAGTTTTATTTCTTTTACCGGACCCGGGAAGGTGATCGAGACATTCTCCGGGAGCAAACTCATACAGGGAGAGCCGGACGCCTCGAGTTTCCCTTCAGGAGGCATACGCGCCACCTTCGAGGCGCGCGGTTACACCGCCTGGGACCCATCCAGCCCGGCCTTTATCATTGAGAGCGCTCTCGGCAAGACCCTTTGCATCCCGACCATATTTATATCTTATCACGGGGAAGCCCTGGACAAAAAACTCCCGCTTTTGCGCTCCGATGAGGCTTTAAGCAAAGCGGCAGTCGGACTGCTGAAACTGTTCGGGCACAAGGAAACCCGGAAAGTACTTTCCACCTGCGGCCCGGAGCAGGAGTATTTTCTGATAGACAAGAATTATTATAATCTCCGGCAGGACCTTATAATGGCCGGCAGGACATTGATCGGGGCCCCGTCTCCGAAGGGCCAGCAGTTGGAAGATCAGTATTTCGGGACCATCAAGGAACGCGTGGTCAATTTTATGTTTGAGGTGGCGCAGGAGGCGTATAAACTTGGGATACCGGTAGTTACGCGCCACAACGAGGTCGCTCCGCATCAATATGAATTCGCCCCCATCTTTGAAGAATCTAACCTCGCCGCCGACCACAACCAACTGCTTATGGAGCTGATGAAAAAGGTGGCGTTGCGGCACGATATGGTCTGCCTTCTGCACGAGAAACCCTTTGCCGGGATAAACGGCAGCGGTAAGCATCTCAACTGGTCGCTGGCGGACGATAAGGGAAACAACCTGCTTAATCCCGGTCAGACGCCCGAGGATAACCTGCAGTTCCTGGCCGTGCTGGCCGCTGTGTTGAGGGCGGTTTATCTGCATTCCGACTTACTGCGAGCGTCGGTAGCCATGGCCGGCAACGAGCACAGGCTGGGCGCCAATGAGGCGCCTCCGGCTATCATCAGCGTCTTTCTGGGCGAGCAGTTGACCTCCATACTCGATATGATAGAGAAAGGCGTGAAATCAAAAGTCTCCAAAAGCGACATCATCGATCTGGGGATCGGACGCTTGCCGAAATTCAACAAGGATACCACGGACAGGAACCGCACGTCGCCTTTTGCCTTTACCGGAGCCAAGTTCGAATTCCGCGCCGTGGGATCTTCGCAAAATATCTCCACGCCCATCGCGGTCATAAACACCATAATAGCCGAAAGCCTCGATTACGTGTCCGGGAAAATCGCCAAGGCCTCGGAGGGCGGCAAGGATTTCAATACCGCCGTTCTGCAGGTGATCTCGGAGATAGTAAAAGAGACGAAGAGTATTCGTTTCGAGGGCAACAATTACTCCCCGGAGTGGGTTCAGGAGGCCAAAAAGCGCGGCCTTCCCAACGTGGCCAGCACCTATGAGGCGCTGAAGGCGTTGACTAAAGAGAAAAACATCCGCCTGTTCGAGAAATACGGCGTCTTCTCGGAAGAAGAACTGGTGGCGCGTTATCATATCTGGATCCATACGTATAATCTGACCCTTGAGATCGAGGCGAACACCCTGAAAGAAATGGTGAACGCCTCGGTGGTGCCGGCAGGTTATAAGTACGAGAAACTGCTCGCGCGCACGCTGCACGAGTTGGTAAGTCTTGTCAAGACGGCCGCTTTGAAACTTGACCCGGCAGCCCTGAAGGACAAGAAAGTCCACCTTGCCGACATCGTCAGCAAAATATACTACGTCAGACGCAACACCCTGGAGATGGATAAACTACTGGGGAAAGCGGCCAAAGTCAGCGATGAAGAGCGCGCCGGGCTTTATTTCAGGGAACTCAAACCATTGATGGAGCATATCCGCAGGCATGTGGATGAACTGGAGTGCGTGGTTTCAGACGACTCCTGGGACCTGCCTAAATACCGGGAGATGTTGTTTATAAAATAACTTCCCTTTCAAGGCCGCGCTCCGTGCTTTACGGTTCGGAGCGCGGCCTTGCTCCCCGGATTTTTAAAATACAAATGCCAAACTATTAGGCATTGCAAAACGCCGATGATCAAAATGATTGCATTGCTTATCTCCGGTAATGAAGAGAACGTGCTTGATGCGGTCTCCGACGCTTTGAGTCGGACCGGCAATACCTCCGTCAGCGTGGTCAAACGGGCGGTGATGTCCGGGGTTCCGCAAAAGGGCGATATGACCGCTCTGGTTTCCCTGGAAGAGAGAATAAGGGAATTATCCAGGCAGGTTTGCGGGGAGAACAAGGGCAGGGCTTACAAGATCTTTCTCGATACGGTGGAGAAACCGTTGTTCGAGGAGGTGCTTAGCCGCACAGACGGCAACCAGATGAAAGCGGCGAGGATATTGGGGATAAACAGGAACACGATGCGTTCAAGAATAAAGCGGCTCGGGCTTACTCCCGGAGTCTATAGGCAATGAATAAACGCCGGAGAGCTGAAAAATACGGGCTTTACGACAGCAGGTTCGAACATGATTCCTGCGGAGTGGGTTTTGTCTGCGATATAAAAGGCCGGCCGGCCCATAAAATCATCAGCCAGGGACTGGAGATACTGCGCAGGCTCTCCCATCGCGGAGCGACCGGCGCCGACCCGCTTACCGGCGACGGAGCCGGAGTATTGATTCAGATCCCGGACGGTTTCTTCCGGGAGGTCTCCGGATTGGAACTTCCGTCGTCTGGCAGTTACGGCTGCGGAATGGTTTTTTCCCCCCGTTCGGCGCAGTTGAGAGGGATGTGCAGGAAGATCGTGGGCGAAGAGGCCGTTAATTGCGGTCTGCGCCTGCTGGGCTGGCGCAAGGTCCCTGTAGATCGGGGCTCTATAGGTACCACGGCGTTGAAGACCATGCCGGAAATCGAGCAGGTATTTATAGGGGGCAAAGGGAATTTCTCGCAAGGGCTTGCCCTTGAGCGCGCCTTGTATATACTGCGCAGAAAAATAGAGAACCGTGTGTCGGCGGCTATACCCAAGAAAGACGGGGAGCTGTTTTACATAAACAGTATGTCCTGCAGGACGATCGCTTATAAAGGGCTGTTAATGCCGAACCAGTTGGAGACTTTTTTCCCCGATCTCACGGATGAGCGTATGTCTTCCGGTCTCTGCCTTGTGCATTCGCGCTATAGCACCAATACTTTCCCTTCCTGGGAACTATCCCAGCCGTTCAGGTTCCTGGCGCACAACGGCGAAATAAATACTTTGCGCGGGAATATAAACTGGATGACAGCCCGAGAGAGCCTGTTGAAGAACGATTGTCTCGGCGCCGACCTCAAGAAAATACTGCCGATTATCGTTCCCGGAGGCAGCGATTCAGCTTCGCTGGACAATCTTTTCGAGTTGTTGGCGCTCTCCGGGCGCAGTCTTGAGCACGCCATGACTATGCTTATTCCGCCGGCCTGGGAAGGAGACGCGACGATGGGCGCGGCCGTCAAGAGTTTCTACAAATTTCATGCCTGCCTGATGGAACCTTGGGACGGGCCGGCGGCGGCGGCGTTTACCGACGGTTCAAGCATAGGCGCCGTGCTCGACAGGAACGGCCTGCGTCCCGCGCGTTATATTATCACGAAAGAAGGGACGGCCATGATGGCCTCGGAAACCGGGGTTCTCGACATTGCCCCGGGTGAGATAATGCGCTCCGGGAGGATAGAACCGGGGAAGATATTTCTGGTGGATACGGCGAACGGCCGCATTGTGGCGGATCAGGAGATCAAAGAGAAACTGGCGGGAGGCCGGCCTTATTCCGCCTGGCTGAAAGATAACCTGCGGGAATTGGAAGAGTTTCCGGCGAAAAGGCCGGCCGGCTCCGATCTTTCAGGAAGAGCGTTGTTTCCCGCGCTGAAGGCGTTTGGTTACAGCAGGGAGGATATGAAGGTGATCCTGGAGCCTATGGCGGTGAACGCCGCCGAACCGGTAGGTTCGATGGGCAACGATACGCCGCACGCCGTTCTTTCCGGCAGGCCGCAGCTGCTTTTTAATTATTTCAAGCAGCTTTTCGCCCAGGTGACCAATCCGGCCATCGACCCGATAAGAGAAGAACTGGTGATGAGCCTTTGGAGTTATCTCGGGCCGGGCGGTAACCTGCTCGAGGAGACTCCCGTTCAGTGCCGGAAAATCCTGGTAAAACATCCCGTGCTGACCATGGAAGAATTCGCTCGCCTGCGCGGCATAAAGACAAAGGGATTCAAAACCAGAGTAATCAGTATGCTGTTTTCCCCCGTGGGCAGGGGAGGAGTGCGCCGGGAATTGAAGCGTATCTGCCGGGAGGCGGATAAGGCGATCAGGGACAAATATACTTTTCTGCTTTTAAGCGATAGGGGGATGGACGCGGAGCGCGCCGCGCTTCCCTCTTTGCTTGCCGTGGGGGCTTTACATCATCACCTGGTCCGAAAAGCCGGGAGGAGCCGTATAAGCATCATAGTCGAGAGCGGGGAACCCAGAGAAGTGCATCATTTTGCCCTGCTTTTCGGCTATGGAGCGGATTGCGTGGCGCCATATCTGGCATATGAGGCGGTGAAACATATCGCCCGGAATCAGAAGGAGAGCGGCGTTGATGAAGCCCAAGCTGTATATAACTACCGTAAAGCGGTGGAGAAAGGGATATTAAAGATACTTTCCAAAATGGGTATCTCGACTCTCCAGAGCTACAGAGGGGCTCAGATATTCGAAGCTCTGGGGATCGGGAAGGAAATCATAGACCTTTGTTTTCCCGGCACGGTATCGCGCATAGGCGGCATATCCCTGGATGTGATAACCAGGGAAGTTCTACGCAGGCACTCCGGGGCTTTTTGCGGCGATAAGGCCGCCGTATTGGATACCGGCGGCACTTATCAATGGAAAAAGGACGGGGAATTCCATCTTTGGAATCCGGAAAGCATCACCGCGCTGCAGGAAGCGGTCGGACGCAATGATTATTCGCGCTATAAAGAGTTCGCCGCTTTGATAAACGATCAGAACGGACATCCGGCAACCCTGCGCGGACTGCTGCGTTTTAAAGCAGGTAACCCTGTGCCCATAGAAGAAGTGGAGCCCGCGGAGGAGATCGTGAAGCGTTTCGCCACCGGCGCGATGAGTTTCGGTTCTATCAGCAGGGGGGCGCATGAAACGCTTGCGCTGGCAATGAACCGGCTGAAAGGGCGTTCCAATACCGGCGAGGGGGGTGAGGACCCGATACGTTTCCGGCCGCTGCCTAACGGGGACTCCGTGCGCAGTTCCATCAAGCAGGTGGCTTCCGGCAGGTTCGGTGTGACCACTAATTACCTGGTCAACGCCGACGAACTACAGATCAAGATCGCCCAGGGCGCCAAGCCCGGCGAGGGCGGTCAACTTCCAGGCCATAAAGTCTCACCGGCCATCGCCAGGACGCGTTACACCACTCCGGGAGTTACTTTGATATCGCCTTCTCCTCACCACGATATATATTCCATAGAAGACCTGGCGCAGTTGATCTTCGACCTCAAGAATACCAATCCACAGGCGAGGATAAGCGTAAAGCTCGTCTCCGAGATCGGCGTAGGGACTATCGCCGCCGGAGTGGCCAAGGGGCACGCGGATATGATATTGATTTCCGGGGGTGACGGGGGAACCGGCGCTTCCCCCTGGAGTTCGATCAAGCATGCCGGGCTTCCCTGGGAACTGGGGCTTTCAGAGGCCCATCAGACTTTGTTGTTGAACGACCTGCGCAGCAGGGTCAGGCTGCAGACCGACGGCCAGATGCGCACCGGCAGGGACGTGGCGATAGCCGCCCTGCTTGGGGCGGAAGAATTCGGGTTTTCTTCGGCTCCCCTGGTAGTGATGGGGTGCGTTATGCTTAGACATTGCAATCTCAATAACTGTCCGCTCGGCATAGCCACGCAGAACGATATATTGCAATGTCGTTTCAAAGGCAAGCCCGAACACCTGGCGAATTACTTCCGTTTCGTGGCGGAAGAGCTGCGGGAGATTATGGCAGGGCTTGGTATGAGACGGGTGGACGAGATGGTCGGACGCAGCGACCTGCTCGAGTCCGACACGGCGCTCCTTTCCTGGAAGAGCAGAGGGTTGGATTTCTCGCGCATTCTTTATATGCCGGACGGCGCGGGGACGGATTCGGGAAGATGTTCGATCGCGCAGAACCACGGGCTTGAAGGTGTGCTGGATTCCGTGCTTATCGCGGAAGCCGGGCCGGCCCTGAAGAACAAGGAACAGGTAGTAATCGAAAAACGTATTCATAACACGGACAGGACCACCGGCGCCATGCTCAGCGGGCGGGTCTGTCTTATGCACGGAGAGGAAGGATTACCTGACGGCACCATCCACTGCCGTTTTAAAGGCGTGGCCGGGCAGAGTTTCGGCGCCTGGCTTGCCGGAGGCGTGACCCTTGAATTGGAAGGATTGGCCAACGACTATGTCGGCAAGGGCATATCCGGAGGCAGGATTATAATCTATCCCGGCAAAGAGAGCGGATATAATTCCTCTGACAACGTGATAATGGGAAATACCGCTTTTTACGGGGCCATAAGTGGCGAGGCTTACATACGCGGGATGTGCGGCGAACGGTTCTGTGTGCGGAACTCCGGCCTTCACGCCGTAGTGGAAGGAGTGGGGGACCACGGCTGCGAGTATATGACCGGAGGCCGCGTTGTCATCCTCGGCAGGACCGGCAGGAATTTTGCCGCCGGTATGTCCGGAGGCATAGCCTATGTATATGATCGCGAAGGTAATTTCCCCGCCAGGTGCAATATGGAAATGGTGGAACTTCAGCATAAACTTGACGAAGAAGACGTCGCGGAGATAAAAATGCTGCTTTCCAATCACTATAGATACACGGGCAGCCCGGCAGCGAAAGAGACGATTGACGATTTCGCTTCCCGGCACAGGCATTTCGTGAAAGTTCTGCCGTTTGAATACAAGAAGATACTACTGGCAAGCCGTCAATCCGGCCCAACGCAGTGATTCTCTTCACCGGAAGGCGATTTGACTTAAAGGGCGATATGGCGGAGGGATAATGAAGGACCACGTCACTTTTCTTAAGATAAAGAGAGAAGACCCCCGGTACAGGCCGGTTTGCGAGCGCGTCAAGGATTTCCGGGAGGTGGGGGTGCCGCGTCCGGACAGTTCTTCGCGGGAACAGGCGTCGCGCTGTATGACCTGCGGCACGCCGTTCTGCCATTGGGCCTGTCCTCTCGGCAACTATATCCCGGAGTGGAACGACCTGGTGAGCCGTAAACTCTGGGGCGAGGCATTCGAACTGCTGGATGCCGCCAACAACCTGCCGGAGATAACCGGTAGGATCTGTCCGGCATTATGCGAATATTCCTGCGTTTTAGGTATAAACGATTCGCCGGTGACGATCAGGGAAAACGAACTCGCGGTAATCGAATACGCCTTCCGCAACGGCCTGGTCAAGCCTCTCAAGAAACCTAAAAGTAAAGGCAAGAAAATAGCCGTTGTCGGCTCCGGGCCCGCCGGCCTGGCCTGCGCCGCGCAGCTGAACAAGGCCGGATACGCGGTAACGGTCTTTGAGAAAGACGATAAATCCGGAGGTATTCTGCGCTACGGCATACCGGACTTCAAACTTGAGAAGAAGATAATCGACCGCAGGATAAGAGTGATGCAGTCATCAGGTATAGTGTTCCGTAACGGTATTAATATAGGTAAGGATATCTCCCTGGCCGGCTTGAGAAAAAAATTCGGCGCCGTGGTTTTGAGCTGCGGCTGCCGCCTGCCGCGGGACCTGCCGGCCGAAGGCAGGCAATTGAAAGGGATACACTTCGCGCTGGATTTTCTTATTGAGGCGAACAAGGCGGTTTCCTCGCGCAAGAAGATTTCCGCTGTGAATGCCGTCGGCAAGCGCGTGGCGGTCATAGGCGGCGGAGACACCGGCGCCGACTGCGTGGGCGTCTGCCACCGCCAGGGCGCCTCCTGCGTGATGCAGATAGAACTATTTCCCCAGCCGCCGGCTTGCCGCCAGGATAACTGCCCCTGGCCGAAGTATCCGATGCTGTTGAAAACATCCACCAGCCATCAGGAAGGCGGGGAACGCGTCTGGTCGGTGATGACCAGGAAGTTTTTGGATAACGGCAAGGGAGAGGTCAAAGGACTTTCCTGTGTGAAAGTGGAGGTCAAAAAAGGGCCTGACGGCAAACCGCGTATAGAAGAGATGCCCGGCACGGCTTTCGAGATAGAGACGGACCTGGTGGTGCTGGCGCTCGGCTTTGCCAGGCCTGAACAGGGCGGGAAGCTCAAGGCCGCCGGGGTGGAACTGGATGCCTGCGGGAACGTGAAGGCCGACAATACCCAGATGACCTCTTTAAAGGGGGTTTTCGCCGCCGGCGACATGCGCCGCGGTCAGTCTTTGGTTGTCTGGGCTGTTTCGGAGGGCAGGAAAACCGCGCATTACGTGGATAAATACCTCAGCGGCGAGAGTTGCCTGCCGGTGATGTGATAACATCCTAAAATATTCACATCAATTAGAGTTTATGATAATCCCCAGATCTCTTGCGCCAAATTATACATTTTTAACAGCGCGGGATCACCGTTTGCGGCCTGCTGCTGGGCCCGCTCAAGCACAGGTTTACTGCCTGAATCCCGTTCTGCCCAGACCGCTTGTGCAGTGGTTGCCAGATAATCGCTTCTGCTTGATTGTCCATATTCGCGCACAAAGTCCGAGGCATCATCAGCCTCAAGCCAGATATTGTTCAACTCGTTTTTCTGTTCCGCAGTCATTAAATTGTATTCGATGTAATGGGTAAACTCATGTACTCCTGTAGTTTCGTAGAGGGAATCAGAAAAATTATCTTGGATTCTCATCTCTACGATCTCACTCCCAAACGTGTATAAACCCACTGTTTCAAAATTGTCGGTTATGTCGTGGGAATCTTCTTCGGGAAAGCTTTCTTCTTGCAGAGAAATGATATCAGGCGCTTTATTGGGGGCGCTTTTTACAAGATTTGTTAATATTTTAAATGCAGAAGAATTGTAAAGGCCGGTATCCTTTGCGAGGACTAAAACCTGATTTTCCTGGTAAAGGGTTTTATTATAAGTATTCAGGCCATAGGACGCAATCATATCTTTTGCTTCAGCGCGGCTCTCTTCGCTCAAACGCGCGTCTTCTGACAACTCCATCAGCGCGGAAAGACAGGCTATCTTTAGCGTATATTCGCTTTCTCCCTGGTTTTGCAGGATATAACCCGTCTTCTCCCAGATAAATTCCACTTCTTCCGCCGGCAGATTAGGATCATCCAGTAAACTGTTTAGCGAGCTTATTATATTTGCGCAACTGTAGGGATTATTGCTGTTAATTGCTGCAGTGAGTAATGAATGTGCTAATTCAATTTTCCCATTATCTATAATATGGAATTCATCATCAAGAAGTGACAAAGGATAACTTTCCTTTGCTATAATTCCATTACAAATGTCGGTATAGATTACGCCGATGTTCACCGAAACAGGAGAATCTCTTGGGATAATTTTATTGGTAGTAAATGCATCTAAAAGGTCCACTATTTCTTCTGCACTCATTTCATCACTGGCAATGAGTTTGACTAATATTTCTCCTATTTTATCAATATCCTTCCCGGCACTTTCCGCGTCCGATGTCCCATTTATAGTCCCTTTGGCGGCTTTTCCTATATATTCTATGAGCTCCCCCGCCATTTCCGACTTTTGTGAGTAGTCAATACGCTCATTCGCGGCAATGGAGTAAAGATTAGAAAGGGCTAATTCTCTGGTGGAGGCGGAATAATCTCCTGATAACAAGAGGTTCATAATCGGCTGTATCATCGCCGCCTTGTATTCGTTGCCTTCCAGATAGTTGTTGTTAATGGCAAGGGCTTCGGTTAGGCCCTGCTGGATAGTGGCTTCAGAGGGGACGGTTGACTGCGATATATCAAATTTACTGATAATACTCTGGAATGAAGCGGGTAAAGACGAGAATTCGGAAGAAGAGGAGTAGGAAGCAGGCGATCCCCAGGAACGACTGCTTGAAGTTTCGGTAGAAGAAACGGCAGAGATGGTCTTGATAGAGCCGATAGAAGCAACTCTTGTATTAGAGAAAGAGGAATTATTTGACCAGGCAAATGCCGGGAGATGGGAAATAAGAATACAAGTTGACACAAAGGGAATAGTCCTTGTTAAAATAGACATAATATCATCTCCTTATAAGTTACAGATTAAAAATGGTTCTAAAAAAATAGCCACAGAACAGGGAAGCGAACTTCCCGAACCGTGGCGTAGTGGGATAATAAAGCGAATACATTTAGGAATATGTAGATTGTATATATAAGTATATATGAATATATCTTAAGAAAACAAGATGAGGAGCCGGCTTTTGTTATTCTTTACGGGAAATGCCTTTGAAATAAAGGGGAGTATGTGTAAACAACAACAAAAGCCGGTTCCGGAGTCTTGAAAAGAAAGAACAGATAGCTTATACTCTTAGTGTAGGATTGAAAGATTCTATTATTTTTTGCAGGTAAAGAAACACTTTGCTAAAGTATTGATGATAAAGAAATCTTAACACTAACAGGGGAAAGCCACGGTCCCATGTATAGAGTAAGAAGCAGTGTCTATAGTAAGATATTATCCAGTACCCTGGCAGGGGTATTTTTGTTTAGTGAAATAACTCTGCCTGCGCGGCTGGATAGTAAAATAGGCACAGACTTCCTGTATAATACCCCGATAACATCAAAACTAACCTCCACTAACAAAATTCCCAATATAAAAGAGATAATCAATAACCTGACAAACCTGATATTTCCAGCCGCGTATGCGTATGATGGGGTAAAGGAAGAGCAGGTAAGTTCTGTTGCAGAGGCTAATGGCCAGATGGGATGGCGTAAGGTAACGGATTATTTGAAGAATATGGCCAATGATACGGTTGATATAGAGGGCAAGAGTGTTGATGATACGGTTAGCGAAGTAGTAACAGTGTTGGTCAATCCGGCTGATACGGTTATCACAATAGTGAACGGGGTTGATGATACGGTTAAGAGCGAGGAAGGCGTGAATATCCAGGAAGCTAAGATAGAAGACGCTCAAACTGAAGTTAAAGTTGCCTTGGAAAATATGAGCGATTATATTGAAAAAGTTACTGAAGAGGTAAAATTAATCCATAGCAGTATGAAAGATACAGCCGAGCAGGTCAAAGAGAACATCAGTTCTATTCAAAGCCTGAGCACGCAAGACGTCAATAGGGCGAAAGAATTCTTTGGAGAGGTGAGAGTTCTGGTAGAAGAGCTGAATAACAACCTGAAAGCCGCCGAAAACAGCTCTGATCGCAAGGTCCTGTTCGAAGAGTTCTTTAACCGGTTAAACGATATGTCCCGTGATTATGTTGAAGATTTGGGCCAGGCAGCCAATGTGCGCGTGGTTAATGAAGAAGGTTTGAAAGTGGAAGCCAAGGCAGAGCAAAAAAGCGAAGATACGCTTGTTTTGAGCGTGAAAGAGAACATCACTGCCGGACAAAAAAAGGTGAACCAGGAAGGCGCGCAGGGCGAAGTGAGAGACGCCGGCGCAGTGGTGATTACCGCGCAAGGAATGATTTTGCCGCCCGCGCGCATAGATATCCCGGCTGGCGGCGCGGCAGTATCCGCTGAAGCGGCTGTCAACACTGCCGGGGCAAACGTGCATAATAACACAAATAATTCCTCTGTGGGTATAGTATCCCAGACAATATACGTGAATAATAACGGAATTTCGGCTGAATATAACAGTGAGGTTAATGTGTTAAGCGACCAGAATAATCCTCCTACGACAACCGGCCCTCCGAGGATCAACTGCGCCGCTTATGCTTTATCCGCCTACTACGGTATCAGTTTAGAGGCGGCCGCCGCAATACTCAGCCAATACACCACCTACAACAGCAGCACCAAGCAATACGAAACCAGCCTTGAAGGATTAAAAATCGCCGCCGGATTACAAGCCAGAGAGTTCAAAGTCAGCGAAATAAGCCAATTAAACGGAAAGAATCTGCTGGTAGTTAACGGCAATCACGTTGTTGAATATGACGCCGATAATGGTATCGTGAAGGACAACGGGTCAGAAATGACGCTTTCTGCGTTCCTGTGCAAATACGGATTGAATGATGATACGGTTATAAGCGGTTTGGTGAGCGTGGAAGTAGGCAGTGAGATGAACGCCGAAAAGCTGGCTGATATCAAGGTATCCTGGGGGGTATCCTGGGGCGCGGCTGCCAGCGCGGCGGCATCGTCAGGCAGATCCGGGTCATACGGCGGGGTATCCTGGGGCGGATCCAGCGGCAGTTCGTTTAGTGCCGGGAGAAGTTCCAGCGGCAGCAGCAGTTATGGCAGCACCGCAAGCAGCTTTGTCGGCGGCTACTACAGCAGTGGCAGCTATGGCAGCAGCGGCTATAGTGACGATAGTTCCTACTCTACAAGCTCCGCGCTTATCAGCAGTGTAGTGTCCAATTTCAGCAGTTTTTCTTATACCTCTTACAGCGACACATCTTACAATGTCACTGCTCCGGCATTTAACTTCAACGCCATATCAAGCACATCATTGAGCAATTATGCCCCTATTTACAGTACTTCTGTCAGCCTGGCGCCCAGTGTCATAGCTAATTTTAGCGCGTTTTCCAGCGCTTTGAGCTCGAGCTTCACTTTTGGGCAGACAATCTCCGCTTTCGGCATCGGCGGCGGTTTCTTCGGCGGCACGGCGAACGTGGGTAGTAACCCGGTTTCCTTGCTGGATTTCAGCTCTAATCCCGGCAGTTACAACCCGGGTGTTCAGGCGCAGGTATTCACTGCCTTTGGCGGCAATAATTATGCCCAGGTCCAGCCGATGATAGGCGCGGCAATGAACGGCGGGATAACTCATATTGACCTTAATCCGGGCAATGAATACGGCGCCACCAGCTTAGAGATAAACGGCAGCAGCGCCGTGATCGCCACTGCTTCCTTTATCAGCAATAGTGTGAGCGCTGCCCAGGGCAATGCCGATACCTTTGCCGCTTATTGTCAGATAACCGCCGCCCATGAGACGACAGAAGCCGAAAAAGACGGGACTCATTATACCGGCCTGGCCGCTGAAGCGCAAAAAGCATCTGAATTAGTCCAGGATGGAAAGATATCACCAGAAGCTCTTGATTCTTGGTATGCTGAATTATATAAGGGCCGTGAAGATGAGATTAATAAAGGTGAATCCTTTACCTTGAGACAAATGATAGTTGGAGATGACGGTACTGGTTGTGCTAACCATTTAATCAACGGATTTACGTCTTATCAACAAGCACAATCTGGAGGTAAGGATTCCATAGAAGAACTAACGAATAAGAGCAAGGTGTCTTTTGAAGATGCGGTAAAGGCAGATCCCGAAAAGGCGACCGAATTATTTTCATTACTGTTTGAAAACAATATAATTTCAGAAGCAGATGATTATCTGGCGCTTTGTTTCACAATGTCGTGTGCTTATAATAAAATATTTAATGAGATGAATACCGAAGAAAAAAGCGATGATATGGGAGCGGTTCTCTTGGGAAAAGCTTGGTTTTGGCTTCATACGGCTACAACTAAGATTGACGCCGAGGGATGGGATACAACAAAAGATTCAGAAGTGTCCTGGTTGGTGGCTGATATATACTCAACTAAAGCCATATATCTATATGGGTTTGCAGAAGAATATTCAGAGCCTAGTGATTTGATAAAGCAAGCGGATGAGTATTTATCTGCGGCGAAAGAGATATGTCCTTCCAACCCTTCTGTGTATACAGTCCAAATGGATCATTGGGGAACAGATGGTGATTGGGATAAGGTTCAGGAGGAATTGAATGCCATTATAGAGAACCCGAATTTATCCGCGACCGATAAAAAAAATATAACCATAGAGTATGGAGGGAAACTCTTGGATCACAACAGCGAGGATCATTTTGATGGGCAGAAGTGGTGTGCGCTTTATGAGCAGCTTACTTCAAAAGATGGCAGGTCCGGAGACGGAGCCAAGGGAGCCAAAGAACCCGATGGAGTTATAACCCGTAATATAGAAATAGTAAATGCAGGAGGGACTGCAGGAGACAAAGATCTAAATGGGAGTGCAATACCTGTCAGATATATCGATGTGGAAATAAAGGGGAACTTAAGCATATCTAATAACCGACAAGTCATTATACAGGAGAGTAGCGTTGAGTCTGCCACGGTAACCAAGAATGAGAGTGTAGAATTCTTTAATAATGAATACCTTAGGGCCGTTTATGCAGCGGAAAACCGGGATGTGAAGTTTAATGATAATGATTGGATCGGAAATATTTTTGCTGAGCGCAATGATAACGTGGAGATCAACAGGAACGAGAGGATTGATTACATTAGCGCCATTGAGAACAGGCACGTTGTTATCAGCGAGAACGTCTCTATCGGCGATATTTTTGCCGAGCGCAACGATAACGTGGAGATCAACAGGAATGAGAGGATTGATTACATCAGCGCCATCGAGAACAGGAATGTTGTTATCAGCGAGAACGTTTCTATCGGCGATATTTTTGCCGAGCGCAACGATAACGTGGAGATCAGCAGGAACGAGAGGATTGATTACATCAGCGCCATCGCGAACAAGAACGTTTTTATCACGGAGAACGATTCTATAGGCAATATCCTGGCTGAACGTAACGATAACGTAACGATCAGCAAGAACGGCATAATTGACTATCTCAGCGCCATTGGGAACAAGAATGTCGTTATCACGGAGAACGGTTTTATCGGCAATATTGTCGCAACAAATAACGGGACGGTGAGGATCAGCGATAACGGCTGGATCGGCAGTATCACCGCCGCTTACAATGGCCTGTTGTTCATATTCAATAACGAGTATATCGGTCAGGTCTTGGCGGAGTATAACGGTGAAGTTTATATTTTCGGCAATCAGATCGGCAGCTTGACCGCGGATAACAACGGCAGCATCAGCATTTTTAATAATACGATCGGCACCCTGAACTTGTTCGACAATGGGGCGGAAACGGTCTACAACAACAGTATCGGGGCGAATCTTAGCGCCTCCGGACTGAGCGTGGATATCACGACGCAAGGGAATATCCTGTTTGAGGGAGTAAACGATGGTTTTATCCAGCGTATAATAGATACTTTATTGATAGGGGTTTTAAACCTTTCGACTTGGGTAGAACAGACCGGCGGGAGCGTGCATGCGTCGGCTAACGGCGCTGCGACAGGCGCAATAACATCCGGCGCGCAGGGAAATAGCGCGGCCGTGAACGCTGTAATGGAGGCATTAGGGTTTACAATTAAAGATACCGCTGTCGTCATCGGTGAATACGTGAACAGAGGGTCAGTGACGGCACAAGAGGGCGCAGTAAGCGCGACCGGCAAACGCGGAGAAGGCGGAGATATTTCATACTTCAGCTCCGCGCGTGAAGGTTTTGCGGCGTTAGGGCGAGAGATAACCGGTGGAGCGAAAACTGCCTGGGAGAAGGCGGGGGAAACGGTCAAAGAGATCTCCGGCAGTAAGTTTAGCCCGGTAGAGGTCAAGGACGAACAGGCGCAAGAGAACACCAATCCGCTGATGCGCGCGCAGGAAGTGATCAACGCGCAGAATAAAATGGCGGAGGCGTTCGATAGATTACAGGAAGTCAGCGCAACGGCGAGATCATCCGTTGATTTGCCGTATAATCCCGCGGACGTAGTAAGCGGCGGAGCAGGCAGCAGCGCCGGCGGCAGCGGGAATCCTTCCATAAAAGGATCAAATACCATAATAAATCGATACCCCGGATTGACCGGCGGTATTTTAAATTCCAATATACCGGTAAGCGACTGGGCAGAAGGTTCTTTAAG
>Ga0302251_1000665_pt1 | contig 28496 bp, 16 predicted proteins | sample AAG_RA_Gln_MG_FD_193534 | JGI IMG/M metagenome (GOLD analysis project Ga0302251, IMG submission 193534) | Enriched activated sludge microbial communities from anaerobic digester in WTTP, New Holstein, Wisconsin, United States - AAG_RA_Gln | ecosystem: Engineered > Bioreactor > Anaerobic >... | reverse complement strand
GCGCAGGAGGTTGCCGCATCTGCGCTGCAAATCGCGGAGACGATCGGCGACCCGCACATCGCGGCGTACGCGCTGACATCGCTGGGCCACGCCCTGGTCGGGCAGTCGCGGTGGGAGGAGGCGCTGGCAGCTTATGGTCGGGCGCAGGCGATGTGGGCCGAATTGGGGCTGCGGCCGCGGCAGTGGGAGGCCCAGGCGGGGCTGGCCCGGGCTGTCCTCGCCGCGGGGCGCCCGGCGGAGGCCCAGTCGCTGGCGCAGTCTGTCCTCGCGGCGCTGGCTCACGACCGCGCGGCGCAGAGCGCTCCCCTGCGCGTGTACCTGGACTGTTCGGCTGTCCTGCGGGCGGTCGGAGAGGCCGGCCGGGCGGAGGAGTTGGTGGCGCGGGCCCGCGAGCTGCTGCGCGAGCGCGCCGGGCGCATCGGCGCCCCGGCCCTGCGTCGGGCTTTTCTGGAGAATATCGCCGTACACCGCGAGATCCAACGCCGCGCCGAGTGAGCCCAATCCACCGTTTCCAGGTACTGCCCTGCGGGGCAGGATGCGCTATCCGCGTACGGCAAAGGCCTCGATGAGCTGTGCCAGCGCTCCCCCCTGTTTCCGCAGCTTCTTGCGGCGCTGATCCAAAAAGGCGAACCGGAAGAGCGAATGCCGCTCCAGCGACTGGACATACTCTGCGGTGAAGGAGCGGCTGGCGGCGGCGACGGCGTTCAGCAGGAGCTGGCGAAAGGCCAGCGGCATGAGCTCCTGGAGGGGCCGGGCATCCGGCGTGTGCAGGTGCTCCAGGCCGTGCAGGACTCGCTGGGCGTAGCGCCACGTCCGGTCGGCGAGGGTGTCGAGGGGCCAGCGGCCGGCGGCGTGGGAAAAGACGGTGAGCAGGCCGGCCTGGCGGTCGGCGGCGACATCCTGCAGGTCGTCGGCCAGTTGGAGAAAGGTGCCCAGCCCAAAGGCGAAGGCCGCCTGGGCGGGCGCCAGCGCTCCTTCCGTCACGAGGACGCCATCGGCCAGGACCGAGGCCCCGCCCTTTTCCAGGCTGATGCCCAGGACGTCCACCTCGTAGGGGGGCGCTGCGCCGCGGAGGAGGCGGACGCTGCGTTCCTGGGCGTGGTGGATGGCGAGGAGGCTTGCGTAGACCGGCGGGTGGGTAGGGCGGGGCAGGTAGCCCTCGATGAGGCCGACGAGGTCAAAGATCCTCTGTTCGGCCTCGTTGGCCGGTTCGGCGGGTTCGCCGGCCAGCCGCCGGCCGAAGCGGTCGTTGAAGGCGGCCTTGGCTTGCGGCGAGATTGTGGGGTCGTCGAGGGCATTGTCGGTGTAGGGATAGAGGAGGCTGTAGGCAAAGAGCGCGGGGGTGAGGCGCACGGGTATTCCTAAAAGAATCTGGAGGCCGTTCATCGTCCAGAGGTTGCGGCCGGCCTGGAAGATGTCGTTTCCCGGCAGGGTCGGGTCGTACTCCCGGGCCTGCCGGACAAAAGCCTTCGCCGTCTCCACCATGCCGCTGCGCACGAGCGCGCCGATCTGTTCCGCCAGCCCCATCGCCTGGGCCGTGCGCTGCAGGGCGCCGAGGATGCGCTGCTCCGTCTCCGCCCGCTCCTCCGCGGTGCGGGGCCGCGCTTTGGCCTCCTCCGCTACCACGTCCTGGAAGTGCGCCAACTCGGACTCGCGCCCCGCCTGCTCGGCGGAGGCGTAGGTAGGGCCCCAGTCGGCTCCTGCCCCTTCTTCCCACCACAGGGCGATGTGCTGTCGCGCGAGTTCGGTCACCTGCATGGATGCCTCCTGGGCGGCAGGGGGTGTGGGGGACAGCGTCTCCCACAAGTCTCTCCGCCGGCCCCGGTGGGGTACAGGGGCGGAGCCCCCAAAAGAACATGGGGGCGGCAACGCCGCCCCCATAGGTCGCCTAGCGCAAGCGGGCTACGTCCCCCGCAGCCGCGGGTCCAGCGCGTCCCGCAGCCCATCGCCGAGAAAGTTAAAGGCAAACATCGTCAGCGACAGCGCCATGGCCGGCAGCAGCGCCTGGTGCGGATAGGTGCGGATGGTCGTCGAGCCTTCCGAGATCATCGAGCCCCAGCTCGGCGTCGGGGGGTTGACCCCCAGCCCGATGAAGGAAAGAAATGCTTCCGTCGAGATGTACCCGGGGATGGCCAGCGTGACGGTGATGACCAGCGGCCCCAGGATGTTGGGGAGAATGTGTCGGAAGATGATGCGCCCGTTGCTCGAACCGACCGCCCGCGCCGCCAGGACGAACTCTTGCTCGCGCAGCGAGAGCACCTGGCCGCGGGCCAGCCGCGCCGTGCCCATCCACGCCGTCAGCCCGATGCCGATAAAGATAAAGAGCATCCCGCCGAAGCGCTTGTCGATCTCGTTCATGGCGTAGGCAAAGGTCCCGGGCTCGCTCAGGTTGAGCGACCCGCGGAAAAAGGCCATCATCAGGATGATGAGCAGCATCGTGGGAATGGCGTACATCAAGTCCACGAAGCGCATCATCACATTGTCCACCGTCTTGCCAAAGAACCCCGAGACCAGCCCGTAGACGGTGCCTACCAGCAGCGCGACGATCGGGCCGATAAAGGCCACGGCCAGCGAGATCTGGGCTCCGTAAATGATCCGGCTGAGCAGATCGCGGCCGAGGGCATCAGCGCCAAGGGGAAACTTGTCGCTGACTTTGGCGTACGGCTCCATCATCGGAAAGATCGAGAGCTCCCACTTGGCCACGGCCGAGTTGTTCTTGAGGTCCTGCGCCTCATAGGTGTAGGGCGCGATGAAGCGGGCAAAGATCGCGGTCAGGATCAACAACAGGATCAATACGCCGCCCAGGATGGCCGCACGGTTCCGCGCCAGCCGATAGACGGCGTCGCCCCACAGGCTTCCGGACTTGCGCCGCACCGGGAGTGCTACAGCTTCCTTTTCAGCCATGGTTCACCCCTTAATCGTAGCGGATACGCGGGTCGAGCCACGCGTACGAGATGTCGACTACCAGGTTGGCCAGCAGCAGCAGCATCCCATAGAGCAGCGTTGTGCCCATAATCACCGGATAGTCGCGGTTGGTGATGCTGGAGATGAAATAGCGGCCCAACCCCGGGATGCCAAAGATCGTCTCGGCGACAAAGGTGCCGGTGACGATCGCCGCAAACATCGGCCCCAACACCGTCACCACCGGGATCAGGGCGTTCCGCAGCGCGTGCCGCGAGACCACGACCCGCTCCGTCAGGCCCTTGGCCCGTGCCGTGCGGATATAGTCCTCGCGGATAACCTGCAGCAGGCTGGCCCGTGTCAGGCGCGCGATAATCGCCGAGTTGACCAGGCCTAGCGCCACGACCGGCATAATCGCATGCTTCCAAAAGGCCCAGGAGAGGTCGCGCGGAATAAAGAACAGGAGATAGGGCGGCTTGGCCCCCCACCCCGAAGGAGGGAGCCACTTTAAGGCGACCCCAAAGATCCACACCAGGATAGGACCCATGGCGATGACCGGCACCGAGACGCCGAATATCGCCATGCTCATGCCGAGATAGTCCCAGACGGTGTTTTGTTTCAACGCGGCAATGACCCCTAGCGGCATACCGATGATCAAGGCCATGACGATGGCCAGGACCCCCAGTTGGAAGGAAACCGGCAGCTGCTCGCGGATGATGTCGTTGACCGTACGGCTGCGCGAGTGGTAGGACGGGCCAAAGTTCATCCAGCGAAAGTAGGTCTTGTCCCACAGCTTGATGTTGATCAGGTAGCTGTCGATCAACGAGGTGGCCGGCTTGTCGTTGATACGTGGGATCAGCACGTCGTACAGATAGTTGAGATACTGCTTCCAGAGCGGGTCGTCCAGGTGGTACTTTTGGTTCAGGATGTCGATGGTCTGCTGGGGCAGCGCCTTCTCTCGACTAAAAGGTCCGCCAGGGACGGCGTGCATCAGACCAAAGGTGATCAAGGAGAGGATCAGCAGGACGACGGCCGTCCACAGGATGCGCTGCAAGATGAAACGGATCATCGCGGACCTCCGAGGGGCGGGGGCGGGGCTCCCTTGTGCGGAGCCCCGCCCCGGCTTGTGCTAGACTACTTGGTCAGGTCCCACTTCTCATAGACCTCGTGCCCAGTCAGCGAGTAGGTGCGCACGACGTAGGGCTTGGTCAGGGTGTTGCGGGTGTACCAGTAGAGCGGGATCATCGCGCAGTCTTCCCAGACCAGGATGTTCTCGGCCTGGATGTACATCTCGAGGCGCTTGGCCGGGTCCATCTCGACCGCGGCGTCGACGACCAGCTGCTCGTAGGTGTCGTTCTTCCACGAGACGCCGCCGTCGGGGATGCCGTCGCCGTCGTTATCCGGGTTGGCCGAGCCGTTCACGGCAAAGACTTCGCGGAGCCAGTTGTTGGCGTCGGGATAGTCCAGGCACCAACCCAGGCGGTAGATGTGCGGGGTGTCCACGCCGCGGATCGTATCCAGGAAGACGGCCCACTCCTGGTTGACCACGGAGACCTTGATGCCCAGGGTGTCCACCCACATCTGCTGGATGGCCTCGGCGATGGCCTTGTGGCCTTCGGAGGTGTTGTACATCAGGACGATCTCGGGGATCTGGTCCGCCGAGGTCAGGCCCATGTCGGCCAGGGCAAGCGCCAGCTCTTCCTGGGCCTTGACCGGGTCGCTCTTGATGCCGACGTCGGGGTTGTTCTCCGGGGTCGGGCAAGCGGTCATGCCCGGGCGGCAGAACCACTGCGCCGGGAGCTGGCCGCCCTTGGTGACGTTGTCGATGAGCGCCTGCCGGTCGACCGCCAGGGAGAAGGCGCGGCGCAGGTGCACGTTGTCCATCGGCGGCTTGGAGGTGTTGATGCCATAGTAGTAGGTGCAGCCGTTAAAGCCCTGGTAGAACTCGGCGGACAGGACCGGGTCAGACTTTACGCGGTCCATATCGGCCAGCGGCACGCCAACCGTGTCCAGGTTGCCGGCCTCGTACTCGGCCATCGCCGCGGAGTCGGCCAGGAAGGTGAATACGATCTCTTCGATCTGCGGGACCGGGACGGTGGCCATCCCCGGCCAGAAGGGGTTCTTGACGATCGTCAGGGACGAGTCGTGGATCCATTCCTTCAGGGCGTAGGGCCCGAAGGACTGGTTGAAGCCAGGCTCGCTCCAGCGGTCGCCGCGGGCTTCGGTGCAGTCGTCGCCCTCGATGATCCAGGACGGCTGGGCGCGGGAAACCCACATCCCGGCGATGTTCAGGTTGTAGGCCGCGGGGGTGAGGAAGGTCAGCTGCAGGGTGTACTCGTCCAGGGCCACGGCGCCAATCGTGTTGACGTCGGTGATGACCCCGTTGTTGACATCGCCGCAGCCGGCCAGCGCAAAGGCCAGCACGTAGGCATAGTCGGAGGCGGTCTCCGCCTTGCAGGTCCGCTGGATGCCATAGACAAAGTCGTGGGCCGTGACGTTGCGGGTGTTGCCCTCGCAGTCCTGGACCGGGACGACTTCGGTGCCGTTCCAGCGCACCCACGGGATCCCCTCGGCCAGCTTCATGGTGTAGACCAGGCCGTCAGCGGAGATATCCCAGCTCTGGGCCATACCGGGCTCGACCGCCATGGTGAGTTCGTTCAGGCGGACCAGGCCGACGGTGATCTCTTCAACGATCTGGATCGAGCTGGTATCCGTGCTGAGGGACGGGTCCAGCGTGGGGACGTCGCTGTAGCCCAGGTTCTGGCGCAGGATCTTGGCCTCCGCCACCGGCTCGGGTACATCCGGCGGCGGGACGGTCACGTAGACGACCTGCGGGGTGCCGCCGATGACGACGGTCTGCACTTCGGGGGCCACGGGGGCCTGGGTCTCGGTCGGGCCGCAGGCGGTCAGCAGCATGCTGGCCAGCAGCACGATCGACAGGATAACGGAAATCTTCTTAACCATTTTTACTCCTCCTAAGAGAGTCTTCTGTGCAACGACAGACGGGATGGCACCATGCTGTGCTGGGCATCACCTCCTTTTGTCTCGTGATCGGCGGCCTTGGCGCCGCCGCCTGGGAATGCGGCAGTCGTGCTGCCGCATTCCCAAGGACTATACCCCGATGATCTCGGGATGGCATGCCACCCAATGACCTGGCTTGACCTCGCGGTAGACCGGGTCCACCGTGCCGCAGATCTCTTGGGCCGCCGGACAGCGGGTGTGAAAGTGGCAGCCCGAGGGCGGGTTGGCCGGGCTGGGGATGTCGCCTTCCAGGATGACGCGCCGGCGATGCTCCTCGACGTCCGGATCCGGCACCGGAACGGCCGACATCAACGCCTTGGTGTAGGGATGGAGGGGGTTCGTATAGATCTCGTCACGGTCGGCCAGCTCGACGATCTTGCCGAGGTACATCACCGCCATACGGTCGCTGATGTGGCGGACCATCGAGAGGTCGTGGGCGATAAAGAGATAGGTCAATCCCAGGCGCTTCTGGAGCTCTTCCAGCAGGTTAACCACCTGGGCCTGGATGGAGACGTCGAGCGAGGAGATGGGCTCGTCGCAGACGATCAGGTCGGGGTTGAGGGCCAGCGCCCGCGCGACGCCGATGCGCTGCCGCTGCCCGCCGGAGAACTCGTGGGGAAAGCGGTTGATAAAGTAGGGGTTGAGCCCGACGATCTCGAGCAGTTCCTGGATGCGATCCACCTTCTCTTTGCCGCTGGCCACGCCGTGGATCTCGAGCGGCTCGCCGACGATGCTGCCCACCGTCATGCGCGGGTTCAGCGAGGCGTAGGGGTCCTGGAAAATGATCTGCATCCGGCGGCGCATGTGGCGCAGGTCGCGGCCGCGCATCTGGGTCAGATCCTTGCCCTCGAACAAGACATGGCCGGAGGTCGGCTCGTAGAGCCGGAGCAGTGTGCGCCCGACCGTGGTCTTGCCGCAGCCGGTCTCGCCGACCAGGCCCAGCGTCTCACCCCGATAGATATCGAAGCTGACGTCGTCCACGGCCTTGACGTCGCCGACGTGGCGCGAAAAGATAAAGCCGCGATTGATGGGAAAGTACTTGATCAGGTTCTTGACTTGGACCAGGGGGGTTTCCGCAGTCGCCATGGTTTTATCTCTCCGCAATGGTTTGCCAGCGCCAACAGGCTACGGTGTGGTTGTCCCCGTCGCACTTTTCCAGCGGCGGCACCCCGTCATGGCACTGGTCGGCGACGTAGCTGCAGCGCGGGGCAAATGGGCAGCCGGTGGGCATGTCGATCAGGTCGGGCGGCAGCCCGGGGATCGAGATGAGCTTGGTGCCCGGGGATTCGTCCAGGCGGGGCAGTGAGCCCAACAGGCCGATCGTGTAGGGGTGGCGCGTGCGCTTGTAGATCTCTTTGATGGGCCCGCGCTCGATGATGAACCCGGCATACATCACATTGACCATTCTTGCCAGGCCGGCCACCACCCCCAGGTCGTGCGTGATCCACATCACCGCCATCCCCAACTGGTCCTGCAGCTTCTTGACCAGGTCCACAATCTGCGCCTGGATCGTCACGTCCAGCGCCGTCGTCGGCTCGTCGGCAATGAGCAGCTTGGGGTTGCAGGAGAGGGCCATCGCGATCATTGCGCGCTGGCGCATCCCGCCGGAGAATTGGTGCGGGTAGTCGTCCACCCGCGTCTTGGCCGCCGGGATGCCGACCATCGTCAGGAGCTCGCCCGCGCGGGCGCGGGCATCTTTGGTGCTCATCCCCTGATGCAGTTTGAGCGCCTCGGAAATCTGAAAGCCGATGGTATAGACCGGGTTGAAAGAGGTCATTGGGTCCTGAAAGACCATCGCGATGTCGGCGCCGCGGATGTGGCGCATCTCGCTTTCGGGGAGGCTCAGGAGCTCGCGGCCGTCGAAGAGTACTTCGCCATCGACAATTTTGCCGGGGGGGCTGGGGATCAAGCGCATGAGCGAGAGGGCATGTACGCTCTTGCCGCACCCGCTTTCCCCGACCACACCCAAGGCCTCGCCTTCTTCCATCGCATAGTTGATGCCGTTGACGGCGTGGACGGTTCCGTCCTGGGTGTAGAAGCGGGTTTTCAAGTTGCTCACCTGCATCAGAGGGCCCATAGTACTCCTCGCTACTGGTCTTGGACAGGATGCATCTGGGTCAAAGGACTGTTCGGAACGGCCACAGTATAACGCCGTTTGCCCTAGCTGTCAAGGCGGAATGGATCAGTATTCAGAGTAAATGTACACCAAGTGTCGTGAAAAGTCAATCGACATTTGTTGTATTGTCCTACTTGTCCCCCGGCCGGATGTCGCCCATCGCTCCCCGCTCCAGAATATAGACCTCGGTATCCCCCTCGCCCGAGGGATGCACAATGATCTGGTAGCAGGAGATGTTGCTGACGATATAGATGCACGACTCGGCGACCCACGCCTGGGAGAAACGCCGGCCCTTGCGCCACTCAAAGGTGAGCGGGGCATGCAGCGGCCACTCCAGGTGTTGGTAGTAGTCGATGACCTGCCCTTCGGTATCGGCCGTGCGGTAGAACCATTCGTAGCAGTAGAGCCCCGGCGCGGGCATCAGGCACACCTCGCCCTCCCGGAAATCCACCTCGGCGGCTCCCGGATAGCGCGGCGGCTTCATCCACCACTGCCCAATAAAGCTCTGTGGCACGCCGAGCAAGATGGTGATGAAGCAGCACAAGGAGCTGGCCAGCAGGCACAGCCCCACGACGAGCGCGATGGTGCGCCGGCGCCGCCGGGTGCGCATGGTCGCCTCGTCCGGCCTTTCGCGCTGCGTGAAGCGCTCCATGGCCTGTTGGGGATTGATCTCGCTCAATAGTCCACCTCCCGACTGAGGACGAACAACCCCAACAGGGTCGTGCGTCCGGCCTTTTCCAGTTTGCTGGCGTCGATCTGTTCCACCCCGTCCGCGGGTGTGTGCGCATCCTCGTCCGACCCGTCCCAGCTGAGGTAGAGCGTCAGCGCCGAGCGCCCGCCAAAGCTGCGCCCGGAAGGCAGTCCGTGGTGCGGGTCGCGCCCCCGCGTGGTCGTCGCCACCCCCATGCGGCCGGCCGCCTCTTGCCAGAGCTGCACCAGACGGAAGCTGCTCCCCGGCCCCAGCGCCAGCCCTGCCCCGCTCCCCCGGCCCATGCCACTCAGCTCGATCACGACCTCGACCGACAGGTCGTCGAACCCCCGCTTGGCGCTCATCACGTTGCTCACGCTGAGCTCCTCGCCCCGCTCGCCACCGGCCCAGGCGACAAAGACCACCGTCTTTTTCGGCTGGATCGGGCTGGCCTTGAGCGCGCGGGCCAGCTCCAGCATCGCCGCCACACCGCTGGCGTTGTCGTTCGCCCCGGGGTAGAACGTCCCGTCGGGCCCCACGCCCAGCCCATCGTAGTAGGCGCTCACCATGATGACATAGTGGTCCAGCCCCAGGCCCTGCCGCGGCCCCATCTCGGCGCCCGTCCCGGGGAGGTAGCCGATGACCTGGTAGTAGGCTCCCCGTTCCGGCGCCTCCGCGATGACGGCCAGGCGCACCGCCGCGCCGGGGGCCGTCAGGGCCACCTCGCCGGGTCCCAGTGCGGCTTGCTGGCGGTCTAGCTCGGCCAGGCTGCTGCCGGCCGTGGCCAGGAGCCGATCCGCCACGTCCGGGGAGACGAGCAGGACCGGCCGCCTGCCCCGGTACCAATAGCCCTCCCAGGGGAAGAGGTACTTGCGGGCCATGACGGCCGGATCGTCACTGACGAGCAGCGCGCCGGCCACCTCGCCGATGTTCAGGCTGCCGGCGACTTCCTCGCGCAGCACGACGACCTTGTCGTAGAGCTCCTGGTTCCCCAGGGCGTAGGGGTCCGCGGAGGTGCCGGGGTCGGGGCCCAGGGCCAGGCCGACGATCGGGCCCTGGCCCTCGCCGATCACCCCCGGCTGGAAGGTATACTCGACGAAATCCTGGCGGTAGGTGAAGGCTTCAGCACTCTGCCCCTGGCTGTCCACGATCTCGAGCCGGGGAGTCTCCACCAGCAGGTACCGCTGGTTGACCACCGTCTGAATATAGGTGTCCTTCTCCCCGGCCGGGAAGAGCCCGATCTCGTTCATCCGCCCGGCGATATAGTCGGCGGCCTCCTGGGCGCCCTCCGTGCCCGTCGCCCGCCCCTGGAACGCAGGGCTCGACAACGCGCGGATGTCCTCCATGGCCCGCTGCGCCTCAAAGGCCTGAGCCGGCCTCGTATACAGGCTGATCGGGGCGGCGCCGCGCAGGGCCCAGACCAGGCCGAACACGACCACGACGAGGACGGCCAGCGTGTAGCGGTTGACCAGCCGGGTCAGGTTGATCCGGCTGCTCTCGAGAAAGCGCCGCAGCCCTTCGCCAAAGAGGTTGAAGGAGATGATGGCTAGGAAAAAGGCCATCCCGGGATACCATGCCAGCCAGGGGTAGGACCGCCACCACAGGCGGATGTTGGCCAGCAGCGCGCCCCACTCGGGGACGTCGGAAAAGTGGACGACCCCTTCCATCAGCTCGACGCGGAAGCCGCCGCCCAGAAAGACGTTGAGAAAGCCGAGCTCGGCCAGGAGGAGCAGGATGCCGCCCATCTCCAGGGCCGCCAGCACGAGCAGCGGGGCGATCAGGTGCGGCAGCACGTGCCGGGCCAGGATACGCCCCGGCCGCGCGCCCAGAGCCCGCGCCGCCTCGACGAACAGCTCGGGTTGGAGCGCGATGACCTGGGCACGCACAAACTGGGCGACTTCGCTCCACCCCACGACACAGAGCGCGACCACAAAGACGCCCATGCCCTGCTGGATGCCCAACGCCTGGATCAGCAGCATGGCCAGCAGTGTCGCCGGGAAGGCTGCCCAGACTCCAATGGCTCCGCTCACCAGCCGGTCGAACCAGCGGCCTTGCCACCACCCCGCCAGCAGCCCCAGTACGGTGCCGACCAGGACACGGGCCAGCATCGCGAAAAAGGCCAGCGCCAGCGTCTGCTGCCCGCCCCACAGCACCAGCGACTGGATGTCCCGTCCGATCTGATCGCTGCCCCAGGGAAAGGCGGAGGACGGCTTGAAGGGCGGCGCCGCGATCGTACCCTCGATGATCTGGATGCCGTGGATCTCATAGGGGCTGGCCGAGGTCAGTCTTCCCCCCCATAGTCCCAGCGCGATACAGGCGGCGACCAGGACCGTGCCGACCAGGAGGGCCGGGTTGCGGAGGACGTTGCGCACGATCCAGCGTCCCGGGCGCATCCGCGCCGCGGCCTGCTCCGCATAGTGGTTCTGGTGCAGATCGGCCGGCAGCGGCGGCAGCGGGACCTTGTTGCGGCGCCCGGGGAGCAGGCTGCGCAGGTCCGCGGCCCACTCCGCGAGCGTGTCCCTGACCCCGGCGAACCGTTGGCGCCAGGAGGGCCGTTCCTCGAGCGCAGTACTGCCCCCGTTGCCGCGCAGCCGCGGGTCGAGCACCGGGTAGAGAACCTCCAGCAGCCGGTTGACCAGCAGGAAAAAGAGCCCCAGGGCCAGGATCAGGTCGGTGACCAGGGCCGCGTTGCCGGTGCCGATAGCGTCCAGGAGGGTGCGGCCCACCCCCGGCCAGGCGAAAAAGAACTCGACTACCGGCAGGGAGGCCAGGGAGAAGCGCAGGCTTGTGCCGAGGGTCGTGAGGATCGGGATAAGCGCGTTGCGCAGGGCGTGGCGGTAGTGTACGTCGTGCGCGGCCACGCCCTTGGCGCGCGCCGTGCGGACGTAATCCTGCCCCAGCTGCTCGGAAAGAGCGACATAAGTCACCTGCGCCACCTGGGCCAGGGGCCGGGCCGCCAGCACCAGGGCCGGCATCACCATGTGCGCATCCCAGCCAAAACCGGCCGACGGCAGCGCCTTGACCCCCAGGTGGCGGTACGCCTGGATGTTGACGACCCACAGGAGCATCCCCAGAAGAAAGGTGGGTGTTGACATGCCCAGGACCGAGCCCATCAGCACGAGCGGCGCGCTCACCTTGCGCCGGGCCAGCGCGGCAGCCATGCCCAGCGGCACGCCGATGACGGCGGCTAAGCTCAGCGACAGCAGGAGCAGACCGGCGCTGCGGCCCAGGATGGTCAGCACCAGCTGCAGGGCGGGCCAGGTCTCGCGGTTCCAGAAGTAGGTGGCGGGATGGTGCACGACGTAATCGAACGTCCAGCGCAGCGTGTCGCCGATGGTGCCCAGCGGCTCGGCGGGGATGCCGTGCCGGCCGCGTTCGGCCATCGTCAGCCCGAACGAGGTGAGCAGCGCGATCGATGCGAGGGTGAGCACGATGCTGCCGAGGCGTTGAATCAAAGTGGCAAGAGCAGAACGACGGCGCATGCTGGGATCCTCGGGAGATATGAACGGGCTGGCGCTCTCATCAAAGGATAGCATATGGCGCGGGCCCTGTCATCCGGCAAATGAATGATTTCTGAAATTCGAAATTCGAATTTCGAATTTCGAATTTCAAATCTCACACTTCCCCCCGATACACCCGATACCGCCGGTAGATGTGTGCATCCAGGTGCTCCGCCAACCGCGGCGTCATCGGGTTGTCGTCGGAGGTGAGCGACATATCCATCCAGCGATACCCCTTGGCCCGGGCGGCCTGCACCAGGGCGTGCAGCATCGCGGCAAAGACGCCGTACCGCCAATAGGCCGGGTCCACCGCGACGCTCTTGAACGAGACGCACTCGGGCCGTCGCCGGCCGTACCACCACAGGCGGGCATAGTCCCACGGCCGGCGCAGCCCGTGGGCCTTTTGGACGGCCTCGTTCAGGTTGGGCAGCGCCAGCACCATGCCGACGGGCTCCCCATCCACCAACCCCAGGATCAGGAGGTCCGGGTCCAGGATAGGCCGCAGCGCCTCCGCGTGGGCGGCAAAGGTGTCCCGGTCCCAAGGGGCATAGTCCGGCAGGATCGCCAGCCCCTTGTTCAGGATGCGCACGGCGTGGTCGATCTCGTGCTCCCAGTCGTCCCAGCGGGCCGGCCGCGTGGTGACGCGGTGACGCCTAGCGACGATCGCGGCGGTGCGGGCCAGCTTGAGCAGGCGCGGGTCGTCATCCGCCATGGCGAGCGAGCTCTCAAAGGCGATGTTGTCGCCGGAGCGCCCCGGCCCAAAGCCATGCCGCTCCACGAAATCCCGGTAGTAGGGCGGGGTGTGGCCGCACAGGATCACCTGCGGCTTGTCAAAGCCCTCCAGCAGGATGCCGTAGCTATCCTCATAGTCCAGGTGAAAGGGCCCCAGCAGCGCATTCAGCCCGTGGCCGCGCGCCCACTCCGCGGCTGTTTCGAAGAGGGCGGCCGCCACCTCATAATCGTCGATGCACTCAAAGAAGCCAAAGACCGCGTCGCGGATGCCCAGGTAGGCGTTGCGGTCGCGGTCTTCGGCGGCGCAGATCGTGCCGACCGGCTCGTTCCCGCGCCAGGCGATGAAAAAGTCGGCCGTGCCGCGCTGCAAAAAGGGGCTGCGCGCCGGGTCGATACGCTTTTCCCGCTCCGGCAGCAGCGGCGGCACCCACACCGGGTCGTTGCGGTAGATGCGCCAGGGAAAGGTCAGAAAGATGCGGCGCTCGCGGGGGGTAGAGACAGGGCGGACCTGGATGGATGGCATGGCTGTTCCTTTGGGGGACTGGCTATCGGTTATTCGGGGAACCATACCTCAACCCCAATCACCAATCACCAATCCCCAGTCACCGATCACCAATCACCAATCACCGATCACCGATCACCGATTACCAATCCCCCTCCTCCCCTCCAGCTCGGCGCGCACCTGGGCGTGCCGCTCCCGGCTGAGGGGATAGATGAGGGCGAACACGATGCCTCCGCAGAGCAGTACGGCCGGCACGGGCCCCATCAGCAGCTGGATGCCGCGGACGACGCCCGGCGACTGCTCCGCGGCGTTGGCCACGTACCCGGTGCGGTCCAGCATCAAGAGCGCGAGGGGGATGGCGATCGACGAAGCGACCTTTTGCATCAGCGTGACCAGGCTGTAAAAGGTGCCCTCGTGCCGCTGGCCGGTGGCCAGCTCGTCCACCTCGACCGCGTCGGGGATCATCGCCCACGGCAGCACGTGGGCCGCGCTGACCCCGATCCCGGCCAGGCCGGCCAGCGTCAGGAGGATGGGCAGGCCCCAGCTCGGATCTATGACCACCAGGACGATCTGCACCGCGGCCCAGAAGGCGATGCCGGCGACGTAGGCCTTGCGCTTGTCCCAGTGCCGGGAGACCCACACCCACAGCGGCAGGACGAGCAGCGCCACGATAAAGATCGTTCCGGTGATTAGCTCGGTCTGTTCCTCCCGGTGCATGCGGTATTTGATGAAATAGAGCAGGACTGTCTGGACGACGTCGACGGCCATCCAGGTCAGGAGATAGATGCCTACGGTAAAGAGAAAGGGCCGGTTGTGGATGACGGCGCGGAAAGAGTCCCGCAGGCTCGGCCGGGCCTGCACCTGGAACTCGGGGCGCTCGCGGGTGTGCAGAAATACCAGCAGTAGCGGCAGGGCGCTGGCCAGTCCAAAGAGCACGCCCATCAGCGTGACCCGGCCGGCATTCTCCGGCTGCATGGTGCCGATGATCATCATGGGCACGATAAAGACCACCAGGCTGCCGACGATGGAAAAACCGGCGCGGTAGCTGGTCAGCGAGGTACGCTCGTCATAGTCCAGGGTCAGCTCGGGCGTGAGGGCAAAGTAGGGCATGTAGACAAAGGTCGCTGCCGTATCGTACAGCAGGTAGGCCAGGGCGTAGTAGACGGCCAGCCCTACCTGTCCGGCGATCGGCGGCCTCCACCACAGCAAAGCAAAGGCGGCGGCATAGGGGAGGAAGCCAAAGAGGAGAAAGGGCCGGCGCCGCCCCCAACGGGTGCGGACGCGGTCGGAAAGGTAGCCGATCAGGGGGTCGTTCAAATAATCCCAGGAACGCCCGGCAAAGACGGCCACCGCGGCCAACCCCGGCCGCAGCCCGATCACATCGGTCAGGTAGATGGCAAACATCACGGCCAGGATGGTGCTGGTCATGCTGAACCCGAAATCGCCGCTGCCATAGAGGACTTTGGTCAGCGTGGGGACGCGTTCCCGATTGTCTGGCATAAGACCTCCAGAAAGCCCAAGGCGTTGCTAGGGTGCTGCGGGGCCATCATAGCACAGAAGACAGCGCCAGGCAAAGGCCGCCGACGGCCACCCAAAGGTGCGCGGCGGTGTGCCGCCAATGGACAGCGCGCCCGGCCGGCCAGGCCCGCGCGCCGCATCTGCCGGTCCGGCCCCGCGGGGCGGCCGGGCCGGGCGCCGGGTGGGTCAAGGCCGGCGACGCTGCCGCCGCCTCTTGGCCCACACGGCCGCGCCCGCGGCGAGCCCCCCCACCCCCACCAGCCCTGCCGCCCAGCCCCACAGCGGCAGCCCCACGATCGGCCGACCCCACCATGGCCCCTCCGGCCGGCCCGGGTCGCCGCTCAGCACAAAGGCCGCCCAGTAGTAGGGGTGCGCCCACTCCGGGTGCGCCGGGTCGCCCCGTACCTCGGCCTGGGCCCGCTGCAGGGCCGCGGCCGGCGCCACGCCGGCCCGCAGGTGGCGGTAGAACCGGTCCATCAATGCCCCGGTGGCCGCGTCGTCTACCGACCACAGGCTGGCGACGACGGTGGGCGCGCCGTATAGAAAGGCCCGGTGCAGGCCCACGACCTCGTCGCCCGCCGTCAGCTTGCCGAGCTGCGTCTGGCAGGCGCTCAACACGACCAGCCCGGCTTGCCCCAGGTCCAGCCCATAGACCTCGTACAGGTTGAGCTGCCCATCCTCCGCCCCGGCCGGCGCCAGCCAGAGCCGCGAAAACTGGGGCGCCGTGGGGTTGTAGCTGCCGTGGGCGGCGATATGCACGATGCCGGCCTGCCCGCCGGCCCCCCGCAGCGCGGCCTCGCTGGCAGCTGTCCCGGTGAGCGGCTGCGTGCCGTACTGCGCGGCGATGTCCACGGCCTCCCGTTCGGCAAAGGCCAGGCGCGGCAGCCCGGGGTCGCCCGTTTGGGGATCGCCGAGGATGAGCGGGTCGTCCAGCGGCCGGCCGGCCCGCGCCTGCACAAAAGGCATCACGCTGGCCGAGGGCAGGTAGAAGAGGGTGAAGTGTTCTCCCAGGTACGTTGCTCCATCGTTCAACGCGGCAAAGGGCAGGTAGTGCAGCGATTGGTGGGGGATGATCCCCACCCGCGCAGTGTGGAGGTAGGGCAGGATCGGCGCCACCAGCCAGCCGTACAGCGTCTCCAGGCTCCGCGGCCGCGGGTTGGCGCGGTTCGCCAGCGCCAGGGTGCGAAAATCGCGCACTGCCCCTTCGACCTCGCCCGGTGCGGCCGGCAGCGCCACCACGCGAAAGCTGTCCCGCGTGAGGAGAAAGGCCAGGCTGTCGGCATCGGTGAGGTAGTAGGCGACGAGCGTCGTCTGCGGATCGAGCAGCGCCTGCGTCAAGGGGACGGTGGTGACGGAGATGGACTCGAGCGCGGCCAGCTCGGGGTTGGCCAGCTCCAGCCGCGCCAGCACCTCCTCGTATGCCTGCTGCTTGCCGGCCAGCCGGTCTTCCAGGTCCCGGACAACCTGGGGGCTGCGCTGGGCTGCCGGCCGGGCCTTTTCCTGCATCAGGGCGGCCTCCAGGGCCGCCACCGCGGCGCGCAGGTCCGTCTCTTCTTGCAGGAGCGCGGCGTCGGCCCCCGCCCGCAGATCGAGCCGCCCGTTCCCCAGCGCGTCGAGCAGCGCGCGCGCCCGGCTGCGTTCGCTGCAGGCAAAGGCCTCCTCCGGCCGGCCGGCCTGCACCAGCAGCCGTACCGCCCGCTGGTAGACCGCGGCATCCTGTGCCGCCAGGCCGGCCTTGAACGCCTCCACGCGCACCGCACCGCGGACCGCTTCACGCACCGCGATCGCCTGTTGATAGCGCGCCAGTGCTGCGGCGTTGTCTCCCTGCGCCTCGTACGCCTGTCCGATATTGTCCAGGATGCGCCCCTCCCAGGCCCGGTCGGCGATGTCCTGGGCAATCGCCAGGGCCTGCTGCAGCGCCTCCAGGGCCAGGGCGTGGTCGCCCTGGGCGCGATAGACCTGGCCGATGTTGTTGAGCGCGACGGCCTCGAGGGCCCGCCGGCCGATCGCCTGGGCCGCGCGGAGCGCCTCCTGGTAGTGCTCCAGCGCCCGGTCGTAGTCGCCCCGCGCGGCCTCGCCGGCGCCGATGTTGACCTGGGTCGTCGCGGCCCCGCCGCGGTCGCCGATCTCGATCTGGATGGCCAAGGCCTCCTCGTAGGCGAACAGGGCCGCTTCCCCGTCGCCCAGGTCGTCGCGGACGACGCCGATGTTTCCCAGGGCGCGGGCCATGCCGCCGCGGTCGCCGATGGCCTGGGTAAGGGAATAGGCCTCCTCGTAGTAGGCCAGCGCGCTCGCGGTGTCGCCGAGCGCGTGGTAGATGCCGGCGATATTGTTCCGTGTGACCGCCTGCCCGGTCCGATCCCCGACGTGCAGCTGGATCGCCAGGGCCTGCTCGTACAGCGTCAGCGCCTCCTCGTAGCTGCCGAGGTGGTTCTGCACGAGGCCCATGTTGCCCAGCACAGCGGCCTCCCCGGCCAGGTCGCCGATGGTCCGCGTGAGCGAGAGCGCCCAGCGATACTCGACCAGCGCGAGATCGTATTCCCCCAGGCTGTCGTGGATCCCGCCGAGGTTGGAGTGGGTCGTCGCCTGGCCGTCGCGGTCGCCGACCTCGTCCTGGATAGCCAGCGCCCGGGCATAGTACGCTGCGGCGGAGGCAAAGTCGCTGGTGGCATAGTGGACGCCGCCGATGTTGGAGAGCACGGCCGCTTCGCCGATGCGGTCGCCGGAGGCCTGCTTGAGCGGCAGGGCCTGCTGGAAGAGCGCCAGGGCCTGGGCATAGTCGTCCACGTCGAGGTAGACGAGCCCGCTGTTGGCAAGCGCGGTGGCCTCCTCGGCCGTGGCGCCGGCCTCTTGCGCGAGCTCCCGCGCCTCCTGGTAGGCGTCCAGCGCCGCCGTGTACTCGCCGCGCGCCTCGTGCACCCCGCCGCTGTTGGAGAGGGCGGCCGCTTCGCCGGCGCGATCTTGCAGTGTCCGGAAGAGGGCGCGGGCCCGCTGAAAATCGTCCAGGGCCTGTTCGTAGGCGCTCAGCCCCCAGTAGGCCAGCCCGCGGCGGTTGAGCGCATCGGCCTGGCCGGCCGGGTCGCCCAGTTCCTGGTAGAGTGCCAGGGCCGTTTCCGCGCGCGCGGCGGCGGCCTGGTAGCTGCCGCGGTCGTACTCTGCCAGGGCCGCGGCCTCCAGTGCGCGGGCCTGGCCGGCGCGGTCGGAGAGCGCGGTGTAGCGCTCGAGCGACTCGTCGTAGGCGGCCAGGGCCTGGGCATAGTCACGCTGGGCGTAGTAGGCCAGGCCGATGTCGAGCCACGTCACCGCGATCCATTCCTCCGCCCCGAGGGCCGCGAAGAGGGCCAGGGCGCTTTGGAAGTCGGCCTGCGCCTGGCTATAGGCCCCCAGCTCCTGGTGCGCGAGCCCGCTGTCCAGCCACACCTGCGCCGCCGCGGCCTGCTCGCCCGCTTCCTTGAACAGGGCGGCGGCCTGCCCGTAGGCTTCGGCCGCGGTGCTATAGTCCCCCTGGGCGTACGACAGGTCGCCGATGGCGTCGAGCATGCGGGCCTGCCAGCCGCGGTCGCCCAGCTCCTGCCACAGCGCCAGGGCCTGCGCATAGTCGGCCCGGGCGTCCGCGGGCCGGCCGAGCGCCGCGTCGGCCGCGCCGAGGCCGGCGAGCGCCAGCGCGGCGTTGGCGCGGTCGCCAACGTCCTGGAAGAGCTCCAGCGCCCGGCGGTAGGCAGAGGCTGCCTGGGATTGCTCCCCCTCGACGGCCCAGCTTTCGGCGATGCCGTACCAGGCGTTGGCCTGGCCGGCGGGGTCGCCGACGGCGCGAAAGCCGGCCCGCGCCTGTTCATAGTCGCCGCGGGCCTGCTCGTGGTTGCCCAACGCCGCGTCCGCGGCGCCCAGGCGCAGCCAGGTCTGCGCGGCCCAGGACTGCTCGCCCAACTCCTCGAAGACGGCCAGCGCAGCGGTATAGTCGGCCGCGGCCTGGGAGTAGTCGGCCATGCTCTGGCGGGCCAGCCCGATCCCGGCCAGCGCCTTGGCCTCCCAGAGTCGGTCGCCAAGCTCCCGATAGAGAGCGCGCGCTGCCTGGTAGGAGGATAGGGCCGCCGCATAGTCGGCCGTGTCCTGGTGGGCCAATGCCTGGTTAAAGTACGTCCAGGCCGTGCCGTTCCGATCGCCCAGGCGCTCGTAGAGCGGCAGCGCCCGCTCGTACGCGGCCAGGGCGGCGTCGTACTGGCCCTGGGCATCGCTGGCCAGACCAATGCTGTTCCAGCTGAGCGCTTCCCAGGCCGCGTCGCCCACCTCGTGAAAGACGGCCTGGGCCTGTTGGTAGTAGGACAGGGATTCGGCCGGGTCGCCGATCGTGCCATAGACCTGGCCGATCGTGTAGAGGGTCACGCCCTCGCCCCAGCGGTAGCCGGCCTGGCGGCAGAGGGCGAGCGCGTCGAACAGTTTGTCCAGGGCGGCGGTGGTGTCGCCCTGTTGGAGCAGCGCCAGCGCCGCGGCGTAGGCGGCCTCCGCCTGGGCCTGGGTGGGGCCGGGCGTGGGCACGGGCGACTGCGCCGCGGCCGGCCGGGCCAACAGGAGCAGCAGGAGCAGGAGCAAGGGGCCCGCGCGCCGGGCGCGAGCACGATCGTGGGATCGGATCGGACGTGTGGACATTGGCGCCCCTACCGGCCCAGCAGTGCCTCCACCTGGGCCGCTTCCGCGCGGTCGCCCAGCTGCTCGTACAAGGACAGGGCGGACGCAAAGTGCTCCTGGGCGCCGGCCGCGTCGCCCTGCAGCCGCAGCGCGAGGCCCAGCCCCACGCGCGCCTGCGCCTCGAGTTCGAGGCTGCCGCCGGCCTGCAGCAGAACCTGCTGCAAGACTTGCTGTGCCTCGGTCCCCAGGCCCGTCTCCAGGTAGAGCTGGCCCAGGGCGAGGCCGGCGGCCGGCGCGCGCTCCCCGGGCATCAGTTCCAGCAGCGCGGCGGCCTCGGCGCGCAGCCCGTGGCCGCGGTAGATCTCGGCCACCAGCAGGTCGAGGGCGGCCGGCGCGAGCGCTTGGGCGCGCAGCAGCGCTTCCTGCTCCCGGACCTGGCGCGCCTCTGCCTCCGGCAGGAGGTGCAGGGCCAGGCCCACGTGTTCCTCGTTGCCGGCGTCGGAGCGCCGGCCGCCGGCCTCGACCACCAGGATGTAGGTGGCGCCGGACTGCAGCGCCGGCCAGCCGGCCGGCCAGGCCGTCGTATCGCCCTCGACGCGGGCGGCCGGCCGCTCCAGCCCGTCGTCGCCGATCCATGTCAGGGTGTAGGCTGTTGTCCCCGCAAGCGGATGCCAGCGCAGCGCCGGCCTGTCGCTCAGCAGCGCCGTGTCGCGCGGCCAGAGCACGTAGGGCAGGTCCACCGCGGCCTCGCCGCGCAGGGCGGCCACCTCGGACCACGGGCGGGGCGGCCGGCCGGCCTGGCAGGGGACGCTGTGCTCGCTCCCGTCGGCCTGCAGCGTCCGCGGGTTCTCCGCCCACTGCGCCGTGTCACCGCAAAAGACAGCGGCGCTGCCGCCCGCGGCCACGCGCAGCAGGTCCCCGGGTTCCAGCGCCGCGCCAAAGACGGCCGGCTGGTAGTCGTTCCACCCGGCCCGCCGCAGCAGGACCTGGCCCTGCGCCTCGACGAGCATGTTGGGCAGGAGGACGGTGTTGGCGGCCGGGGTGGGGGCGGGGACTGCGCCGCCGCAGGAAGCGGCGACAAGGACCAGCAGGACCATGCTCAGGCGAAAAGCGCGCATCTCAGGGTTCTCCGGTAGCGGCGGCTAACGCCTCGCGGGCCTCGGCGGCCCAGCGGATCGCGTCGAGGCAGTCGACCGGCAGCCGGGTCGCGCCGGCTCCGCAGGCGGGAGATTCGACGACGGTCAGGGCGTAGCCCAGGCTGTCCTGCCAGGCGCGGCGGGACTCCTCGGGTTGGCCCAGGGCGGCCAGCGCGAGCGCCTCGAGCCTGTGCGTCTCGGCCAGGTAGACGGCCACGGACTGCCCCTGGCCCTGGAGCGCCTCCAGGCTGGCCTGCGCGGCTTCCAGCGAGGCCAGCGCGGCCCGGGGCAGCTCCAGCTCCAGGTAGGCCCAGGCCACGTTCTTGGTCAGGACCGCCTGGCCCACGGGGTCGGCCGCCTGCCGCTGTCCCACCAGGAGGACCTGCAGCGCCTCCTCCGGCTTGCCCTGGAGCAGGTAGAGGTGGCCCAGGTTGTTATAGGCCGGCCAAAAGGTGTCGTCCAGCTCCAGCGTCTGCAGGAACTCGTCGGCCGCATCGTCATAGTTGTTGGTCGTCACATAGACAAAGGCCATGTTGTAGTGGGTCGTGGGGTCGTGGGGGTGCAGGCTCGCCGCCTGGCGAAAATCGCGCAGCGCCACGCTGTAGCGGCCGGCCTCCAGCGCGGCCGCGCCGTGGCGGTTGTAGAGCGAGGCGGCCAGGGGAGAGCCGCCGTAAAAGAGCAGGGCGACGACGCCCGCGGCCAGCCAGGTGGCCAGGCAGCGCGACCAGGCCGTGGGCAGAAAGCGCTGGAACGAAAAGACGTCGTCCAGGCGAACGGCCATCCGCCGGCCCTTTTCGGTCTGCAGGCCGAGCAGGGAGAACCAGGCCAGCAGGCCGGCCACCGCGCTGGTAAAGCCCAGGAACTGGGGATCCGGCCGGCCCCAGCGGTACCACAGCCCCATCAGGTGAAAGACCAGCACCACGAGCGCGCCAAAGGTCAGCCAGTCCCACAGCCGGTTCGCCGGGGCGCCGGCCGGTGCTGGCGGGTTGTCCGGGGGGGCGGGGGATGGAGATGCCATTGTTCGACCTCTGTAGTCTCAGTCACTCTGCCGGCGCCGGGTTGAGTCCCCGCGCCATGGCGGGTGGACCACGCTGCGCTACGGCAGCGTGTCCAGCCACTCTTGCTCCAGCGCGTCCAGGTCCGCGCCATAGATCTCTGCGAGCGCGGCCGGCAAGTCGGCCTGGGGGTACAGCTCGACGAACCGCTCGACGCCGTACTGCTCCAGCAAGAAACAGACAAAGGAGCCCGACACCGGGTAGGCGTACTCATAATCGCCCCAGGTGTCGCCCAACATCTGCGTCAGCGGGATCAGATCGCCCCGCCGGCGCAGGCGGCTCACCTGGCCCTGGTAGTCGTTGCCGCTGTGGTCCAGGCAGACGGCGATGCCCTCGCCCAGCAGTGCCTCCGAAGGGTTGCCCAGTAGCCAATAGGTGAGGACGTGGGTCATCTCGTGCCCCAGCGTCTGGTGGTCGTCGGGGGTGAACCAGCGGGTGTGCACCTCATAGTGCTCGTTGATGGCAAAGCCGGCGTCGCGGGCGGTGGAGCGGTAGAACGATTCCTCTGTCGTATAGACATAGAAATCGATCGGCTTGTCCAGCGCTGTCCCGCCCAGGTATTGGACGATGTCGTCGTGGACCTCCTCGTGGTCGGCGGCGATGGCGCGGATCTGCCTGGCCACCCACGTGCCGGGGAGGTAGTGAAAGACGAGGTGTTCGCTCGCATACGTCTCCCACTCCTCATAGAGCGGCGCCTCCGCAAACTCGGCCGGCCGCAGGCTGGCGATGCTGGCCCGGAACAGGGGCTCCAGCTCGGCATAGTCGCTCGCCGGGGCCCAGGCGATCAGGAGGATGCCGACGCGGTTGCGCACCACCCCGACCAGCAGCCCGCGCTGGGCCACGCCGCCCTGGCGGTAGCTCTGCTCGACCCAGACGGCCGGGTAGTCGCCGATCATCGTCTCCTGCCGGGAGAGCTCCTGGTAGCCGTCCCAGGCCCCGGCAAAGAGGTCGGAGAACTCGTCCACGAGCGCCGCGGCGGAGACGGCCTTGATCTGGATCGAGATGGCCAGGGCGGCCTCGCCGCTGTCGTCGGCCCAGAACTGCATCTCGGAGCGGGACTGCTGGGTCGTCCAGCCGCGGGGGTAATCGAGGGCCAGGAAACCGGCGGGGTCCTCGTAGGTGCGGCCCAGCGGGACCGCGGGGGCGGTCGTGGCGCGTGCCGTCGGCTGGGCCGGCCGGCGGGTGGGGAGGGCGGTGGGCCGTGCCGTCGGCTGGGCCTGGGCCACCGCGCCGGCCAGGCCGGCCAGAAAGTCGTCCACCTCGTCGCCGCTGTAGAGGTCCTCCCGCTCGAGGTCCAGGGCCTGTTTCTCCAGCTGCTGCCAGAAGGTGTCCCACGAGGTGCGGCCGCTGGCCGCCTTCTCCCAGTCGGCCACCGGGGTGTCGAGGATCAGGGCGATCCGTTCCTGCCAGTTCAGGGTCAGCTCCAGCACCGCCGTGTCCGGGTAGCGTTCGTAGAGGAGCCCGTAGCCCCAGCGGACCTGGGCCTCCAGTTCGGGGCCGGCCGGATCGGGGTCGACCAGCTCGGACTCCAGGTAGGCCAGCGGCTCGTCGTCCCAGGAGGTGTCCTCGCCGATAGCGATGATCTCGTACGGCTCTTGCCCGCGCGCGCCGGAGGTGGGCGCGGGCGCTGCGGGCCCAGCCGTTGCGCCGCAGCCGGCGACGAGGAGGGCCACGCTCAAGAACAACACCAGGCGGGGGAGCCACTTGACACGCATCGCAACCTCCTGACGTGGGTGTACCGAGACACCAATGGGCGTGTCCTCTACAGCGCCCAGAGGAGCGCCAGCAGCGCACACACCGCCGTGATGATCAGCGCGATGGCGATGGCGGCGGGGATCACGCGCCCCTCTTCGCCGATGCGGTCGATGCTCGCCGCGGCGTTCTGCAGCTTGGCCGGCGAGATCACGCTGGCCAGACCGCCGCCGATGCCGCTGGCTGCGGCGACGAGCAGCCCGCTCACGCCGATCTTGGCCGCGGTGGAGAGGTGCAGCGCCGTCAACATGGCGATGGCCGATGTCTCCGAGCCGCTGATGAACCCCCCGAGCAGGCCCAGGAAGGGCGCGGCCAACGGGTAGAGCCGGCCAAAGGCGCCGGCCGCGGCGCTGGCCACGACCTGCACCATGTTCCGGCTGGGGTCGAGGAGCTGCCAATCGGCCCCCTTGCCCGAATGGTTGATGACGTAGGCGATAGCGAAAAAGACCGCCGCGGCCAGTACGGGGCGCGGCGCGCGCTTCCACCATTTGCGCAGCGTGGCCCGGAGTTGGGCGCGCGACGGCCGCAAAAAGGGCAGCGCCAGGACGGTGCTGACCAGGATCCAGAAGTAGGCCTGCCAGAAGAGGCGCAGCTTTTCGGGCGCGCCGGGGACGACCTCCAGCGGCATGGCCAGCCGCTGAAAGGTCCAGTCGAAGAACGGCAGAAACGGCGCGTTGACGGCCAGGGAGCAGACGCTCAAAATGATCCAGGGTGAGAGGGCGGCGGGGAGGGAGATGCGCGCGGCGGCGGCGTGGTCGTCGGGGGTGAGGAGGCCGCGGTCCACGAGCGGCCGGCCGGCGGCCTTCAGATAGAGGAGCATAACGAGGACGACACCCAGGCCGGCCGCGATCCCCGTGATGGTCACCAGCCCCAGGGCGTTCATCCCGATGGCGATGAAGCCGGCCGTCAGGCCCGCCAGCAGGGCTGGCAGGAGCCCCCGCCCCATCATCTGCCACTTGCCGACGATCCACAGCATCCCCAGGGCGATACAGGTGCTGATGAATGGCATGAAACGGGCAAAGTAGCTGCCGGCCTCGGAGAGGGACAGCGGCGTCCCGGTGACCTGCCCGACCAGGTTGGCAAAGACGACGACGGGGACGCCCAGGAGGGCATAGGTGCACAGGGCGTCGTAACCGATGGCCGGCAGCGCAATGGCGACGAACGACGAATAGCCCAGGGCCAACATAATCGGCGGCAGGATCGAGACCGGCACGGCCCCAAGAGCCGTCAGGATCGTGCCCAGTCCGACGTTGATCAACATAATCTGTACCGCGGGGTCGCGCGGGGCGATCGTCTTGACCAACGCGACGACGCGGGCGATCGCGCCGGTCTCTTGCATAACCGTCACCTGCAAGATGGAGGTGGCCACCACCAGGGCGATGGGCAGCGAGGCGACGATCCCGCCCAGGCTGGCCTGCAGGACGACGGGCAGCGGCGTGCGAAAATAGAGCCAGGCCACGGCGGCGACGACGACCCAGCCGATCAGCCCGGCCACGTCGGCCGGCGCGCGGCGCAGGACGAGCAGCAGGAGGATGACCAGGATCGGGAGCAGCGCGAGTATGACGGCGAGTGCGTTCATCCTTCACGACCACTTGAGCGGCGCATGGTCCCAATCCTATTTTGCCACAAGGGGCAGGAAGATACCCCACCCTCTGCCGGTCGTCAGCTCGATTTCCCCGTACACCCCCGCCGCCCACGCCGACGCTGCCCGCACCGTCAGCACATCGCTGCCGCCGCTGCCTCGGGGCACGCTGACCCACAATACGGCCTGTGCGCTCTCCCCGGGCGCCAGCGCCCCCGTTTGTGTCGGGGCCACCGTCCCCCCCCAGGCGCTTCCCGGCAGCGCCGCCAGCGTGTAGCTGTCGGTGTACGCCCCCACGTTGGTGACGGCCAGTGCGTAGGTGATCACCTCTCCCGGCAGCCCGAAACCGCTCGTGCGGTCGGCGCCCAGCGCGACGTCGAGGACGATGGCCGCATAGGTGGCGCCGGCGGCCCGCGCCCCCACGCCGGGGGCGACTGTAGAAGTGACGTCAAGGGCAAAGGTGTCGCTGACGAACAGGGTGGCGCTCAGCGGTTGGTAGGGGATGGACACGGCGACCTGGGCCGCCCCGCTTTCGCCCGGCTGCAGCGTAACCTGCGGCGTCAGCAGATCGGCCGGCCAGGCGCCTGGCTCCAACGTGATGGCGTAGGTGTCGGCGATGGAGCCGGCGTTCGTGATCCACAGCGTGTGGGTCACCACCTCGCCGGGCGTGCCGTAGGCCGTGCTGTCGGCGGCCGCGACGGCCGCGCCGAGGACGGCGCTGTACAGCGTTTGGTGGGCCCGGATCGTGTCGTCCCAGCCGGAGGCCGCCCGGATCGTCACCGTGTCGGTCGGAGCGGCCGGCGTGCCCGGGATCTCTACACGCACCAGGACCGGCGCGGAAGCGCCCGGCGCCAGCGCCGCGATCAGCGGCGGGGCGACTGTCGTGGTCCAGGCGTTGCCGAGCGGCAGGAGCGTGTAGCTGTCGGTGTAGCCTCCCGTGTTGGTCAGGCGCAGCGTATAGGTGAGTATCCCGCCGGCCGGCCCGCCCAGGCTGTCTTCCAGCGTCCCCAGCGCCACCGCCAGGTCGGCAATGCCGTACGTCGTGCCGGTGGCCTCGGCGCCGACGTCGGGCGCGGCCTGCGAGATAATCTCCAGGCCCAAGACATCGCTGAACAGAACGGTGCTCGTCAGCAGCGCCGGGGGAATCTGGACGGCCACCAGGGCCTGCCCCGCCGCGCCGGGCGCCAGCGGCCCCAGTTGGGGCGTCAGCAGCGCGGCCGGCCAGTCTCCTGGTGTCAGGGTGACGTTATACGTATCGGTCATGCCCCCGGTGTTGGTGACGGCCACGGTGTGGGTGACCGTCTCGCCTGGTGCCCCGGCCCGCTCGCTCGACCCAGCGGCCACGTCGTAGCCGACGAGCGCAAAGTCCTCGACCCCGTCGCCGTCGACGACGACCTCGCGCTCCTCCGTCTGGTGGAACGGGGCCGAGACGCGGAAGAGGTAGGTGTCGGGGCACAGCTCGACCGTGTAGTGCCCGTCGGCCGGGTTCGTCGTCGTCACCACGATCGGCGTGCCGTCGAGCTCGACCTCCACCGTCGCCGCCAGCGGCGCGCCGCTCGTGGCGTCGGTCACCGTGCCCTGGATCGTATCGGTAGTGCCTCCCGCCAGGCGAAAATGCTGCACGGTCGCGGCGGTCCCCGAGATCACCTCCACCGTCGCCTGCTGGGAGGGGTACCCCGGCGCGCTGGCGATCAGCGTGTAGCTGCCCGTCAGCAGCAGGCGGTGATAGTCGCCGACGTCGGGGTCGGTGGGCACCGGTTTTCCGATCTCGACGACGTCCACGCTGGCGTCCAACGGCGCGCCGGTGCAGGCGTCGGTGACCAGGCCGCGCGCGCCGGTGAGCACGCGCTCCATCCACCAGAGCATGGCGTCGCGGTTCTTGTTCCAGTACGAGTCCATCTGGTTGTACGGCGGCGGCTGCCAGTCCGAGATTTCCAGGGTGATGTGGTGTTCGCCGTACCAGTGATAGGCCCAGTCCTGCATGCCGCCCCAGATCTGATACCACTCCCAGCCGCGGGTCCAGCCGTGGGTCCAGCCCCCGTTCCACATATCCTGGTTGCGCCAGGTGTAGCCCTCGGCGAAGCGCCAATAGAGCTCGTCGTCGGGGGCATAGGTCTGGTCTGGCGACTCGTAGCCCGTGATGGCGTCCCACGGAATGTTGGCGACCAGGGCGCCGCTGTGGTAGTTGGCGCCCATGACAAAGGTGTGGGCTTCTTCCCAGTACCACGCCGCCTGTGTTTCCGGTTGGCGGCCGTCGGGGCTGTTGATGGGCGGGTCGTCCCAGCGGTCGGGAAAGTCGCGGTTCAGGTTGACGCCATGGTCATTGCCGTAGGAGCAGGCCATATAGCCGTCGGGGTTGAAAAGCGGCCAGAGCCAGATCTCGATCTCGTCGACGAGCTGGGTATAGTAGGGGTCGGTGCCATAGTTGGCGGTGAGCAGCTCGGCCAGGCGCAGGATCATCTCGGCGCCTGCGCCCTCGTTGCCATGCATGGTGCTGACGTAACGGAACTCGGGCTCGTCCTCCTCGACGTCGGGGTTGTCGGTGATCTGGAGAACCCACAGATCCCGGTTCTGCCACGACTTGCCGATGGAGACCATGCGCACAATGTCCGGATAGTTGGCGGCCAGGTTCTGCATCCGCAGCACGAGCGCGTCGTAGGTGGGCCAGCCGCTGCATTGCTCGGGATGGCCGGAGGATCCGGGCGTGCCGGGGTTGTCGATCGGCGTCGCCACGAGCCCCAGGGCGGCGAGCTGGGCCGCTTCGCCGGCGTTGATATAGACGGTGGCCACGAGCGGGACAAAGGGATCATCCGGGCCGGGGTAGGAGGCCCCGTGGGGTCGAGGGGCCGGATGTTGGCAATGTCCACGCCGGACTCGACCAGGCGGGCGCGCATCTCGGGGGAGGTGAGGAGAACCTCGGCGGGATAGCGGTCGGTAAAGGCAAAGGGTTCCGGTTCCTGGAGCGGTGGTTGGGCCAGGCTGGCTGACCCGGGGAGGAGCGTTCCTAAAAGAAAGAGGACGGCCAGCAGCGGGAGGGTCTTGCGCGCCATATAGCTTTCTCCTGTGTAGTCAAGATGCCGGGTTGAATCTGCGCAGGCCAGTATACACCCGATTGGGGATTGCGGCAAATGCGCCCGGCCGGGCCGCTCAGGAGAGAAACCGCACCCCGGCCAGCGCCCGCCGGCCGGCCGCGACCACCTCCGGCGTGCCCTTGTCCACGTGCCGGCCGGCCCGGTCGGTATAGTGCGGATAGATCCAGAACTTGGCGCACGACGCCTGCCACGCCGGCTCGTAGCGCACCCAGAACTCGCCCTGGTAGGTCACCGGGTGCAGGTCGTCCACGCCGTGGTCGCGGCCGGCCGGCACC
>Ga0302251_1000664_pt1 | contig 28512 bp, 12 predicted proteins | sample AAG_RA_Gln_MG_FD_193534 | JGI IMG/M metagenome (GOLD analysis project Ga0302251, IMG submission 193534) | Enriched activated sludge microbial communities from anaerobic digester in WTTP, New Holstein, Wisconsin, United States - AAG_RA_Gln | ecosystem: Engineered > Bioreactor > Anaerobic >... | reverse complement strand
AGCTTTTGATGGGTATTACAGCGTATTTATCTTAAGCCAGGAGCATCCTTTTTTCAATCCCTTTTTCTTCTCTTCATCTCTTTCCTGTTAACTTGGGGCAGGGTCAGTTGAGATTTCATTTGACGACTACTGCAACGAAACTGATGCCTCGCTTTGGTATTCTCTTCTTTATGGCATCCTTGAGGGTATAAGCAGCACTCTTGAGATCGATAGAACTGATATTAATGGAGTCTTCAGATATAAGCCTAACTATCTACCGACATTAGTTCTATTTGATTCTGTTCCTGGTGGCGCTGGACATGTAAGGAGGGTTGTACATGAACGCCGGCTTGGAGAGATTCTATTGGAAACCCTGAGAATTGTCGAGAATTGTGATTGTGGAAAGGAAAATGAAGGTAAAGCCAGTTGCTATGGGTGTTTAAGGAACTACTCGAACCAGTTTTTCCATGAAATACTGGATAGAAGTAAGGTAATTGGTTTCCTTCAACCATATCTTGGAACAAGAGCAAAGCTCATTGAGAGAATCAAAGAATGATTTATATTGAGATGAAGAAAATTCTAAGAAAGCTCATTCAGCTTTAGAAGTTGCGGAATATAGGCTGTTAATTAAAATTTACTGGATATATGTGGATCTGATCATAGTAATTCATTGAATATGCTATTTCTAAGAGATTATATGATAGTGCTATACTTGCTGTGAAATATATGTTAACAAGAAACATTCTTGAGAAGCTACGTTCCATCAGGTTTGGAATTGCTTTGTTCGAATCAAAAAATCTGGCAGCCTTTTTGCCTCACGTGGAAAGAGACCAGGTAATTAATCACTAGAATTCATAAAGCGAATTCCGTAATAAGGGGGATCTTAATGACGAAAAGCCTCGAGCAACTCTTAAGAAGTCTCTTGGTAACAGCACAGAGAGCTAGCGATCTGGAGAAGTTGTTGAAGAATATTATTGAAAGTAATAGAGCAGAAGACTTCGAAGAGTTACCCGATCTCTTGTGTTCTTTGAGAGAGGGTTTAGTTCATTTCGATAAAGATATGGGAAATAATATTGTCCTGGCGGGTGAAATAGCGGGAGAAGGAGTAAAAGCTCCGAGTTCATTCTCCGAAATTGGCGATTATCTGACAGAACTTTTCTATGAAAAATCAAAGCTCCATAGTCTTTCAGAAATTCGTTCCATCAGTGAAGAGCTGGCTCTTAAGATTCCCCTAATAGCTCATGTTATGAAAGATCCTTTTACTCCTCTTGATGATCTAAGAACTAGGTATTCGAAACTTGAAGAGGAGATCACGTTTATAAGATCCCCTCTGAAATCTGATTGGATTTCAAGGACTAAATCGGAATTAGAAAAATTCGGTCTGCTTGTCAGAATAATTGAGAATCCAGAGCCATTCGAGCAGAACTGGCTAGAGACTATGCATATGATATTAGAATACTTTGGCGGCGAAATCTCGAACGAACTTAGTTTGAAGAAGCTCGAATTGCGGAAGGAAACGAAGGCAAAAAAATATAACAAAGAGAATCAGAAAGATCCTAAAGAGTATTTCGACGAATACGCTAAAAAAGTCGGGTTAGCACCAACTCAGACAGATCCGAAAACAGACTCGAATTTAGACCAAATAGTTGAGGAAAAAACTTCTGAAGATGGCCATCTAGTTTCCTCTGAAATTGAGGAGTTAGAAGACACCAGGAAAACCGGCCAGGAAGAGATAAAGGATGAAAATAGTCAAAGTGTTTTTCCGGAAAAGCACGAGGAAATTGAAGAAAACTCCGATAATGAAATCTCTGCGGACGAGATAAGACAATCAGTAGAAGGTGTATCGGATCATCTTGCCGTTGTTGATAACAAAGAAATAGAGGAGCTTTCGTCAGAAATTGAGAAAGAGATTGAAAATGAAGAAACAGTAGAAAATATTGCCCGCTTCAATGAACTGCTTGTCGAACTGGTTTGTAAGAAACAGCTTGGTCTTGCATATAGTCTCGCCTCAGCCATAGAGAATGAGTTTCCGGAATCCAGAGCGATTGCTTCGTCAGTCCTGTTGAGGTCTCTTGCTCTTGGAATATCTTTGAAGAAAAGCAGGTCCCCGTTAGTCGAGTCATTGAAAGACTGCTTCAAGAATCTATACGATAAAACCACAGCAGAATCCGAGACTTCCCATTTGACCAATACCGAAAAAATCTTCATGGCAGCTGCAGCCCTTAAACCAGCAATAATATCTCCAGTAACCTCAGCCTGGACGATATTCAAACTTCTACATTTGAAAAAAAGCGATAGTCTCTATAAATACTGTGAGATGGCAGGGAACTACGGGATCAAAAACATTCCCTTTGATCTCATGGAGATAAAGAAATGGAAGGCCAACGCTATATGGGAAACTACTTGCAAAGAACTCTCCGATGAGTCAAAAGAATGGTTGCTTAAAGCTAAAAAGGTTAGAATGATTCATACTCAAGCGCAGAAAATAATGAGTAGCTGGATAAACCATGGGGGTATGCTGGAAAAAATGCTTTCAGCAACCATTAACAATGATATCTCAAAGCTCGATGAAATCAAGAAGCAACTGTTGCTTGTCAAAGATAGGAGCTATTTGAAGGGCGAAATTGAACGAATGGATAAAGATTTACGTGAGAGTCATAAAGGACCTAAGCTCACAGGAAAAGCCCTGGATCAACTTATAAGAAAATCTGGAGAAGCAATCGCTATTGTAGAAAAGTGGATAAGCCTAAATGAAAATGATTATTCTGGCAGCAAAACAGTCAGACATAGTGCATCACAGGAACTGGCGAATGAGTTACTAAAACTTTCGGATTCAGTACTGCAGGAAATCAACGCAAGTATTGACGCAATTACTGACAGACTGGAGTTAACTGCCTATGATTATCTTGAGACGGTGGTGAAGGAAATAAAGACATTGCTGGCGCCTGATGCTGATTATGACATGAGTGAGGAAGCAGAGAAGTATTTACTTGGCGCTGAATTGCTTAAAACGGACTTGAGCTTGGATAGCAATCTTTCCCCTTTTAGAGAGAGTCACAGAAACATACTTACTTCCATAGCGGACCAAATGGATAATCCGAAAGACTTTGAGCAATCATTCAACAACAGATTAGAACGCGGAGATCATCTGGCTGCAGAGGAGATTCTCAACTATCTGCGCTTTCATCCCGAAAAGCTTGGTGGGAGGACAATCGATGAACTTACCAATTTGCAGCAGTACCAGTTTCAACATCAGAATGATGCTATTACACAGCAAATCAAAGAAAGCATAGTCGAAGTTGAAACCGCTATGGCTCACGGAACAATAGACAGAAACGAGTATTCGACTCACTATGGGAAACTTTCATCAATGCTGGCTTCGGTGGGAGAGGATAGACGCATAGATTTGATGAGCAATGAAATGGAAAGGATAGAGGTAGTACTTGAAAGAGCCCGCGCAGATAAAAGCCATGAGGTTAGTAAGAGACTGTCTGAATCGGGAATTGACAAAGAGTCTGATGATTACCACAGAATTGACGAGATGATAGTAGATGGAGACTATTTCACCGCAACCGAATATATAGACAGAAAACTCAGGGGAGAACAAATCACAGAGTATAGGTTTGATAATGAAGTTTTTAGAGATTTTTTCCCTAAAAGAGCCATGAGAATACATGAAGCAACAATGCATAAGGACGACTCTAAAATTCTTAAGGTACTATTTAACGAAAAAGGCAAAGGCTTCGGTATAAATTTTACTAATCTTCCTTATCCTCAGCGCAAAGAAGCTCTAGATATGCTCAAAGTTTGGTTTGAGTTGAAATACTTGAAGAAACTAGACATCTACAAGGCAAGAACAATTCTAGAAAGACTTGGTTTTTTCCCTTGCAAGAATCTTGAAATTAAGGAAGGAAACACTTTTGAGTTCATCTGCGAACCGATTGATGATCGAAAAGTCTGTCCTATTCCCACCTTTGGCTCAGAGGCACGGGGAGGATACAGAGTAATCTGCCTGTGGGAAAGACCTGTAGAAGAAGATATTGTAAGCATTGTAGGAGATACGGTGACTAATTACCCTACTATTGTATTCTACTTTGGACGTCTCCATCTGAAAAGACGCAGAGAACTTGCAAAGAAATGCCACGAAAGAAGAAAATCCTTCCTTTTCTTGGACGATATACTACTCCTGTATCTCATGGAGAAAACTCCCAGACTTCCAGCTTTTTTCAGGTGTACCTTACCTTTCACCACAGTGGAGCCCTATAGAACAACTTCCAGTATTGTGCCACCGGAGATGTTCTATGGTCGAGAGGAAGAGATTGATTCAGTTCTCAGTACAGATGGAGCTTGTTTCATTTACGGTGGTCGCCAACTAGGAAAAACAGCGTTACTTAAGGCCGCAGAAAGACGTTTTAACAAGCCTTCTGACGGGAGAATAGCACTATGGATAGATTTAAAAGCCGAGGCAATAGGTTATAGAGAGTCCGTGGAGAAGATCTGGACTGTAATAGCCAGAGAGCTCGCTTCAACTGGTGCTTTCCCAAAAATGAATCCAGATACTATCAGTCAGAAGCAATTATCTGATGTAATTCTTGATTGGCTCAACAATGACTTGAAACGGAAAATCATCCTTCTTTTTGATGAGGCCGATAGATTCCTTGAAAGTGACGCAGCAGATCAGACAGATGCTTTCAGCAGGACAAGTATAATCAAGAATCTTATGGACAAAACAGAAAGGCGTTTTAAAGCAGTCTTTGCCGGTTTGCACAACGTACTCAGGACCACCCGGCTTTCCAATAATCCATTGGCTCATTACGGGAACCCAATATGTGTTGGTCCGCTCCTGAACAACGGCGAATGGAAACAAGCTCAGGCACTTATTCAGGAGCCACTGGGTGCTCTTGGTTATGATTTTGAAGACGGAAAGCTCGTTGTTCGCATCCTCTCACAGACCAACTACTATCCTAGCTTGATTCAGATTTATGGCAACAAACTGGTGAAGCATTTGAACAACCAGAACATGCTTAACGATATTGATAGTGATCAGCCACTAATGAGGAAGATCACGAAAGATCTTGTAGAAACAATTGATCAAGATAGAGAGCTCAGAAAAGACATTATCAGTAGATTCTATCTTACACTTGATCTAGACGAAAAATACAAATTGATAACATACCTAATTGCATTGAGCGTAAAGGAGGATCCTTATGTAATTGACAAGGGCTTATCGGTTCTTGACATCCAAAAGCTTGTTAGAGACTGGTGGGTCAAGGGGTTCAGAAACAACGATTCTGTAGAAACCCTTACGGTTTTGCTTGATGAAATGGTTGGGCTCGGTGTTCTCCGTAATGTAGATGAAAACAAGTACACACTTAGGAGTCCTAATGTCCTTCCGCTTTTGGGATCAGAAGAAGAGATAGTTGAAAAAATTCTTGATGTGTCTGCTAAAGAGCCTTCGCCATCTTATGATCCATCTGTTTTTAGAATTCCCCTTAAGAAGCCCAATAATTTCAGAAGAAGCCCTCTTACGGTTCAGCAGGAATCGCAGATCCTTATGGAGAACAGAAAAGTTTCCATAATATTTGGAACAAAAGCATCCGGGCTGGAGGAAATTCCAGGTTATTTCACAGATGCCGGCAAGAAACTCACTGTTGTTAATGCCAATAATTCGGAGGATTTTGCAGAGAGGCTTGAAACTATAGCGAAAGAACTGCGCAAGAGCGATGAACAGGCAATTGCCATTGCAACTTATGAAGTTTCATGGGGTAAAGAATGGATTGAAAAATCATTGGAAACCCTGAGAACACTTAAAGAACAGGGTTCTAAACTCAGAATCATCTTTCTTTCGGATTTCTCAAAAACATTTTCGCTTGTTTCAGGCTTTGAAGACGCAAGATTCTGGCTCAGCAGCAAGAATGTTGGATCGATCTCACTTCAGAAATGGCGCGAAGCAGCTCTAAAACAATGGATCGCAGACATTAATCTCGGGGTTGATTCCCTGGAGAAAATTCGCGAAGTCACAAACCTCTGGCCACTGGAAATTGAAAAGTTTTACATGTGTTTGAACAAGGATCCTGCAAAGTGGGAAAAGTGCCTGAATACGATTGAAAACAGTCAGATGGATCCAGAGGAAGCAAGAAGAAACCTCAAGAGCTTTGGGATCTATAACTCCGAGTCAGTTGGGCTGTTAGAGATTGTGAACAAATTCCCGGATGCGCCGCCAGATGATGTAGTCGAGTTAGCAGAAGAAACTATAGACAAAGAATTCGTAAGATCAGCTCTCTTGAGCCTTGAGCTACTGGGCATTATAGAGCTGTCCGATGCCGGATGCTGGCAGCTTGATAGTGTTGTAGCACGAATGATAAAGGCAGCTAATAATGGCGGCAATAAATAGTGATTTCTGGTCGCTCCCAAACCCTTCAGCTTTTCTCAAGAGAATAGTTGACAATAGTATAATAGACGGAATAAGCACTATAATTCGATTTCCGAAGACATTCAGAAAGGACTTTTATGATGCAATTGAGAATTCTTTTCAAAGCATAGATGTCAAATTCTTCTCAGTGAACTCGAAAGACGCATTAGTTCTTGATTCTCCTCTCACATACCTCTTGAAGACCTATGGGAAAAGTGTTAATAGGAGAAATTTACCAAGTATGGGTTCTTTGTCAAAAGTTGAAACACTCAAGAATTCGGTTATTTTTCTACGGGAAACTGATGATCAATGCTGGCCAAAGTGGTGCAGTTTTCTGGATACATACGAGGTTTTCAGTCATTCCTTGCCTGTTAATGGAAGAGCAAAATTCGTGGTACCACTCTTCGGTAGTTTTGATACTCTCGAAGGAAAGATATGTATTAGAACAGTAGACTGGAATGATTGTATTGATGATATCGATATAATGGTTTTCGTTTCGAATATCATACGAAATCGAAAGCTTAGTCAATTTCAGAGGGAGATTAGAATCGCAATAATTTCTTCGATAGCTCTGTGGGATACTGAAATAGCAGAAGACCTTGCAAGCAGGGAGCTAAAAGAAATATTGAATCCGGTAAAGCTTCTCAAACGTATCGCCGAGAAACGAAAATGGAACGATAGTAAACCGGCATGGGTTTCCGGCAGTGAAATGGCCTTCAAAGGTAAGACTGCCATCAATAGTGCTTTCCTTGCGTCTATAGACGATGAAAGGATAATTCGCAAGAGGATCTGGCAACCACTTGCACAGGTTTTACTGCCTTTTATTGAGGAACAAAGATCAAAAATTGTTTCTCTAGTAGAGAACGAACTCATGACGCCATTCGAGACATCATTTGGAAAGATCGAAACAGTGGCTGACATGGAGATAAACCATATCCACCATCAGATAAAAGATAAAAAGACTGTGGAACCGGAAATAAGAAATGCGGTTCTGCATCTTGTTTACATAAGAAACAAGCTTGCTCATTTCGCTCCGGTGTCTTATGAGGATATCTTGTTATGTGAAAAAATCAAGAAGATGCTTGCTGATTACTCTCAAGAGGCTTTGGAGGATTGAAACCAATCAATACTTCCATTATCAATAAATAACCCTTAAAATGCTTCGAACTTTGAAGGGTTTAGTTATAGAATTATGTGTCGTAGCATTTTTCTATTTCGAGCAGACTGATCGGAGGCGATGGGATGAGATCTATGTATATTGCTCTTTTCCTGCTTGTTGTTTCCTTTTCCGTATTGCTTATGGTTTCTTGCAACAGCAAGGATCCGATACAGTACGAGCCTGATCTTTCGATAATTTTCTTGGCAGACAACACACTGAATATTGAGAATGAAACTGAGTTTAACTCAAGACTGGAAGAAATATCCAGTTTTTTATCTCAAGATCCAAATACATGGCAGCGCACAGTCTCTGATATTAGAGCCGTCCTGATCCACAAGAGTGCGATAGCCGATGAAGTGACCATAACAAAAATCAGCAGACTGTTGAAGATACTGGACGATTATGAAGTTGTCTATTCCAGTAAACGGCTTGATCTTGTAGAAGAAGAAAGTGGGTTATTGATAAAAAGCATCGAGAGCTCACCAGACCTTGCCACGGAAAACTCCAGGAAAGTCATCGAGATTCTTTCCGACAGCATGTACGAACTTGGTTCTCTGACGGACTACTATCTTTTTTCTCTGTCCACGATCGAGAACATCTTGAAGCTTCTCTTTCCAGATGATTTTGATCTTCTACAGTATTACATCCAGGACTTCTACGAAAAGCTGCTTTCGAATGCTTCTTTCACAATTGCTCACTACGATCGCGAGACAATGAATAGAATACGTTCATCAATAGAGCAGTTCAGCGATTCAGTTCTCAAGTACCATACCACCAGGGCAAAAGAAGCGTTGTCTCAAATCATCGAGCAAATTGACTGGCTTATGAATGATGAGAATAGTCAGGATATTTCTCTTGATTCTCTGGCATCTCAGGCTTCAAATCTGATGACCAGTATAAAGTCGCTTCCTGGGGAGCCTCTTCTTGGCTCCGCAGAGACTCAAATGATTGAAGAAAAACTAATCGAGTTGCAGAACTACCTTAATGAAAGGATTTCTTCCGAACAGCGTTCAAAGCGAGCACAAATAAACAAAGAAGCGACTGATAACATCAAAAATGCTCTGGACAACAAGGGAAAAGAATACACGGTTCCAGCTTCTTTCCTGGCGAAGGTTGACAGGGATGCCATATCGCCCGAAGTTGATCAATACTACTGGGCAGTATTCAATGAGATAGCAAAGACTCTTGACACAGGCAAGATGCAGCTTTTTGTGACCCAGATACTGGAGGGGAGGGGAGAGTTATGAAGAGAATAATGACTGTATTTCTTTCAACTGTTGTGATTTACAGTTTCCTGTTTTCAAATACAGCTACTTTAGCTCTTTACAGAATAGAGGGAAATAAACTTTTGGTAAGTCAGCTCATTACTGCTCAAAATAGAGTTGGTATTAATCTCGGCTCTTATGACCTGAAAGTTATGAACAAAACCATCTATGCAAAGCCCACAACTACTTACTCGTATAACAGCGCAACCATGAAGAGTCAGGCAGTTTTTAGTAATCAGAGTAGTACGAACATCTCGAATGCAAGAGCTCTGACTGCCAGAGTTCTCCCGGGTATAGCAATATCCGGTGCTGTACTGTTCGGAATCGAACTTACGATACAACTCCTGAAAGGTGAAGATCTTCCACAGGCCTTGAAGAACACAATCCCGACTATGGCCACATATGGAGGTGTGACAATGGCGGGTCTTGCAGGAAGCGTGATGCTTGTAAAGACTGGACTCATTGGAACATCTCAGGCGCTACGAATGCTGCCTGTCTTCGGGAGCATCGCTTTCATGGCCATATCCGTGATCACAAAGCTTGCTTCTGGTGCAAGTATCCCGGACCTGCTCACAGATCCGTCATTTTATATAGACTCGGCTATCACCGCAGGCTTTGTTGTATCAGCATTCTTCCCGATGGCTCTGTTGGTTGTCGTTCCTGCAGCAGCGCTGAATATCATCTTCTCATTTTTTGGCGATAGTGAGATCGACAAAATGAACAAAGCCAGAGAGGAGTACGTTAATAAATCTCTGGATATGAAGTACGAGATAGCTATGGCTGGACTAAAACAAGACCAGGAATAGCAATCGGTTTTAGGTCACAAGTCAAATGGAGTAAGTGCTATTCAGGATCCCTCTCAGGAAATACCGTTTAGATGGCCATACACAGACAGGGAACCGCTCGGCTCTTCGATAAGAGAAGAGATGAGAAAACTCTCTAGAAAGTATCCGGAGCAGCTCCCCGATGGTGGGCATGTGATCCTTCCCGGAGAATATGACATGACATTCATCGTAGGGTTCATAAACCATTTCTACGGGAGGAAGAATTAGAAGCGCAACAAAATCATGTAATTTTGTTCTGGATGTAAACTATGCTAAACTGTTATTGTTTCTTTGCTGTTCTATTTGGCCGGTTCAGTTCTCCTGCGATCGGCTGTTAATTTAGGGGAAGCGCTCCAGAATCAAGCGGAACAGGCGTTTGTCCACCATGATTATGGGGGGGTACGTTGGTGGATATAAAGGTTGGTTCGGTTCTCTCCGGCAAGCGCTGGAGCGAGCCAGTACTGGTCAACACTGTTGAAAACGTTGGAAATCTCCTGAGAGTTGTCGGCACGACCCGTTATACGAAGCGGCTTATCGATAGTCTCATACCTTTATCCGAGCTTTCCGCGATAGAAGTATTGAGCGACAGCACCGCTTTCGGTGCGGAACCAGGGGAAGTATTTCTCTCCCTAGAATGTCTGCGTTACAGGTATGCCAGTCTTTACGACCCCCTGCTCGCCATGAACACCTCGAAGATTCACCCGCTGCCAGCAAAACTATCATGGCGGGACTGATCATAAAAGAGCTGAAGCTGCGCAAGGTTATCAAGAGGACGCTCATAGTGGCTCCTGGCAAGCGGTGGATGCAATTCAGAAGCACTTTCCTGATCAGCTGGAAGAAGCATAAAAAAGTTTGAGGTCACCGCACTCTGATAAACTCAACGTTTTTTTGAATCATTCAATCTAATGAATCTAGCGATGTTATCTTATAAATTTTAACTACGGAGAGTAATAATGAATGGTTATGTAAATCCGATTGCTGTCGGTCTAAGAATCCTGGATGATTATAGAGCGTTAATCGTAGAATCTCTCAAGTCAAACGGTCTGGACGGTACTTCGGTCGATAAGATCATCGAGAGAATGCTGGTCGAAAACAAGCTTCTGCTATCGTTGAACAAGAACTACAGGATGGGAGAGTTAGGGTTCCCCGATTTCTGCAGCAAGAATAATCTTAGCGGGAGATTAGTGGAATGCTTTCCAAAGCTCATCAAGGGCCTGAGGTTGCATCAAGAAGAGGCTATACAAAGCATAATGTCTCAAAAACACACAGTTATCGCAACCGGTACAGGTAGTGGGAAGACTGAATCGTTTCTGATACCCATTGTGGACTATTGCCTGAGGAAAACCGATCGTGGTATCAAGGCATTGATTATCTATCCGATGAATGCTCTCGCAAACGATCAGATTAACAGAATCGATAACGCTCTGAAGGGAACAAAGATAAAGTATGCTGTATTCTCCGGCAACACGCCTGAACACTACGACGAGAAAGAGAATGGAGATGCAATCGACTCCGAAAACTTCCTAAAATCGCGAGCAGAGATCTGCGAGACTTTACCGGATATTCTTCTGACCAATCACGTGATGCTGGAACGGATTCTCACAGGGCGGTATTGTAGTATATTTTCTGAGTCGAGAGATACATTGAGATATGTGGTGACTGACGAGATTCATACTTTCAGGGGTAATAGGGCTGTGGATCTCAAGTACTTGCTATTAAGACTGAGACACCTCGTTTCCAGAGAGACAGTTCAAATAGCCTGTAGCGCAACTCTGTCCTCTATCGATAGGAGTAGCTATGTCGATGGAAAGCGTTCGGACCTCGATTTCTTTATCAAAGAGGTCCTCAGTATTGAATCATATGAGCTGATAACGGCACGAGAAGTCGAAGAGACTTACATCAATGTCAGACCGGGTTCAGCGGAAGCCGTCTCAAAAAACCTACCAACAGCATTTCGTCCCACAAGCGATCTAAGAGAAATCGTCAGTCTTGCCTCATTATTGAACGGCAAGAAGTATTCGGAGTTCGACGCAATAGCGAAGACTGGATCAGAAGCACCCATCGTGAAGGATATTATCGAGCATGAGATATTCCAGGAGATCAGGAGCTCTCTTTCCGGAGAGGTTCTGTCTGTTCCAAAATTAGCCGAAATCCTTGAAGAAAAAGGATTGATAAAGGATCGAGGAACAACCTATTCTCTAGCTGTTGTGAAGTCATTTCTCACCGTGATAAGCTTCTTCAATTCTAAAAAGTCAGGTAAGCCTCTACTCGACTTCCGAGTACATCTCTTCGTAAAGGATTCTGGTGGTTATCTGAAGAAGTGCCCGGTTTGCGATAGATTCTTCTCGGGTAATCAGGAGTTCTGTGACGAGTGCGGAATGCCCTTGTTTTTCGTGGACAGGGAATGTATCGAGTTTTGTCTCGGGAAAATCAGCGGGGACTTTCTCTCGCCTTATCTCTTCAAAGAGAGCGATGATCCGAAGAATACATTCCTGGTCAGAATCTCCAGATTGCCTTCCGATGAAGGGATAAAAGTCAGACTCGAAGGAGACGACCACGATAGATTAATCATAAAACACGATGCTTCATCTGACCTGACACTCGTAAACTGTCAAGTCGATATGCACAACATCGAGGATCATTTGATAAGTCTAACTGACTACAACAGAGAGTATGAGTATCTAGAGAAAATCGTATCTTCAATATTCGAGTATCAGAACCGTGAAAGGAAAAACCTTCTCTGCTTCATAGACAACCGCGAAAAGACTTCTTTGGTTTCTTCGGTCTTTGCCGACGATTTCTTCGAGAGCTTGGTCAGAGAACTACTAATGATTTACTACCCGTCTTCCGGATCACTCGCTATGTCTGAAGTCGATAGCCTTTTGGCGAGAATCGAGGCAGACCTTGATGAGTTAGAACCAATCAAGAGATCAATTCTGCAAGAGAGTTTCTGCGAAATTCGGCTCTGCATGATGCGTTTCTTTATGGCCAGAGCGGGAGAGTACTCATCCAGAAGAAATCTTCTGTCAGTCGAGTATACCGATTCTATGTCCGACACGGAAAAGAGGATACTTGAGTGGGCGTTGAGAGAGAGGCTCATAAAGAAAGACGCAATACAGTTACCTAAAGACAGAAGGTTTGTGAAGTTTGAGCTGCGATGGATTATCAACAGACAAGGTTTTTATCTTTCCTCGAGAAGTTCAGGATCGGCTACTTATGCCGGCTCGCTGGTACTTAGCCCGAAGAATCTTGGAAGCGACTTGACCGACAGTGAGCTTTCGAAAGCTCTGGAGGCGCTTATAAAGAAGCGTTACATACTGTCTGAAATAACCGAGGATGACAAGCAGTATTTCTTTCTGAATCCCTCAAAGGTCTTTATCAATAGGTACGATTCAGAATGTAAGAGTTTGAATGAGGCAGTGGACAGATTCTTGATAACTTCTGAGGTCCACAATTCCGAAGTCAAGAAGAGAAAGGAAGTGGAAGAACGCTTCAAAGGAGGAAAGACAAATGTTCTGGTAAGCACATCTACTCTGGAGATGGGCATTGACATAGGTGAACTGGACAGCATTATGATGATAGGTGTTCCCCCTCTGCCGTCGAATTATGCCCAGAGATCTGGTAGAGCGGGAAGACGGGCTGGCAGTTTCGCGCTGGTCACAACTTTTTGCTCAGAAAGCAATAATCATGACCTCTTCTATTTCGCAAGACCTGAAGAGATGGTACAGGGAATGATATCTCCACCGCGTTTCGATCCTTTGAACAGGTCGATTATCAAGAAGCATATAAACGCCTTTTTGCTTTCGGGAAAACTTTCGCGCATTGCAGTCGTTTCTCTTATGAAATCATCCGATTCCTTCTTTGAAGAGAGAGTCAATAATGAAATAGCCGAAATCTTTGGTGAAGCTGAATGGATAGAGGATTACGTGTTGAAAGAGTTCAGAAGTGTCTGTAGAGAACTGGTCGCAAAGACTCAAGAGGATTACTGCAACGGTGTCTTCTATTCAAGTAAGCATGCCCCTGACTACGGCTTCAGAAGAGAAGCTGTGCTTCTTGCGGATATCAAGGAAAGTCCTTCTGTGCTTAAGATCAAGGACCATTACCTGAATGATGATCTTCTTCTATCATCGAGAGATGCGGAACAGGCGTTGACTACTTTTGTTCCTGAAAGCCAGATACATATTGCCGGTCAGAACTACTTGACTCTGCCCGAAGGCAAGTTTGTTAATTACGATGGCGGTAGTACTAGAGAGTACGAGCTGTTCTTTGCAGAAAGGGCAGACTGGTATTCTAGCAAGGGTAAAAAGAGGAGAAACTATGATACCCGATTCCAGTTCTCGAACATCGATTCTCACAAGACGCTCGGGGGAATCATAGATATAGGATACTCTGAGGGAAGTGTCATCTATCTACGGAACAAAGGTTTGAGAGAAGCGGGAGGCATAGTCAGACAGTTCGTTGACGAAGAAAAACAATTTGATTTGGTATATAGGTTGAATAGAGAGATGATATCATTTGCTTTCGAGGAGAGCGTCTTCCCTCGTAAGTACGCGATAAGCTTTGTTTCTACGGTAGACAGGACAGTTAAAGATCTCTACAAAATAGACGAAAACGAACTGAGGCTGGGCTATGGCTTCACGTTGCTCGAAAAACCCTCATCAAGAAAACACATAGTCCTCTATGACTCGACTGGAAACTCAAACGCCCCCCTTAGAGAGATTTACAGAGATTTCGAGCAGGTTATTCAAAGGGCATACGAAAACATTCTTGGTTGTAACTGTAAGAACGGCTGCTATCTGTGTATGAGGAGTTATCAAACGCATTACCTGAGTCATCAGGTAGACAAAGAAGTCGCAAAGATGATTCTCGGGTATCTTTTAGGCAAGGGGAGGTTCATTCCCTCGATTGATATGTCGGGTTTGGAATCAAACGAAATTGAAGAAGAGATCAATATAATTGGGCGGAGAGTAATCCATAACAGAATCGAACACAGGGCAGAGTCGATGGGAGACGAGGCTTTATTCGACACACTGCTTAAGTGTCTGAAAGAGTACGTTTCGCAAACATCAAGGAGCATTCGTATCAAGTGCAATGACAAGAGAATCTCTTCAAAAATCACGGGGAACTTTGATTGTGAGAAAGGAAAACAGAGTTTAGAAAGACTTCTTCTTGAGCTTAAGAGATTTGATTATGTGGAGGTTCTTTAAATGGCGTATATGGTCCAATCCGGGCAGTCGGGTTTTATCCCCAACAAAGGCGAAGAGGCAGTACTTGACTGGCTCCGAGGTCTTCCCGACTCTTGCTACGTTTACAGAGAGTTGAGGATTTCGCTTAGCGAAACGAATGAAAGGAAACCCGATTTCATCGTAGTTTCCAAGGAACTTGGAGTTATCTGCATAGAGGTGAAAGACTGGAATCTGGACAGCAACACATACATTTGGAAAAACCAGCAAGTAGTCGAGAGGAGGTCAATTGCCTCTGGAAAGAGCGAGGAGATAACCAATCCCTTCTCCCAGGCTTGTGAATACAAGTTCCTTGTCTTTGAAACGCTCAGAAAAGCCTTTATTGGAGATGTGAGTGTAGACTTCGTTGTGGCATTCCCGAGAATTACCAGACAATCCTTTCTGAATAAAGTCCAAGGCGTTAAAACCAATTACTCAGAGCAATCAAGATTCATGTTCGACCCCGGAAAGACGCTTTTCAAAGAGGATTTGAAGCCAGGCAAAAATGTAGCTGACGTATTGAAAACGAAGACATATAACCGGAACAGTGTAGATGAAGCGACTTTGAATAAGATTAACAAGGTGCTCCTGCCCGATGCGTACCGAATTGACAGTTATCATGGGCTCATAGAATACAGGAACGAATTGGAAAGGATTTCCAGACAGCAAGCACGTTGGATCTTTGGTCTGGATAAGAAAGTCAACTATCTCTTAGATGTTCCCGGAAGCGGGAAAACGAACGCACTCGTTTCCAGAGCGATTTCCCTTGTCAAGTCGAATCCAGAAAGCCCTCCCAAGATACTCCTAACAACCTATAACCGTAATTTATCAAAAAATATCGAGAAGGTACTAAAAGCCAAGATATCAGGGTCTCCGAACGAGAGTGCTTACCTGAAGTCGATTGTGATTCTCAGTATGCCGGACATAATGAAAATGATCTGTAGTTTCGCTTCTGGGTGTGGTCCTGACATAGATAGCCTTTCCGAAGATGCCTTGCGCGAATACGTGAAGAAAATCCTTATCGGTCGGGAAAGTGATTTCAAGAAGTTCGATCACATTTTCGTTGACGAGATACAGGACTTCGACGATTTCTACATACTTGTTCTTAAGCATCTTTGCAGACAAGAAGACTTCTTCTTTGTCGGAGATATAGGACAGAAGATCTACGAGCGTGACTGCAACCTTGATCTATTAGGTTTTCCCATAAACGAGTGCAGAGTTGAAAAGAGTTTCAAGATGTATAGATCGCCCAAATACGTATCGAGACTTGCAATCGACTTCATTAACAAAGATCCCTTGCTGAAGTACGAGTTCACAAATAATGGTTATCGCGATGGCCAAATTGAGTTTGTCAATACCTTGGATTCCGCCGCAGAGATATATCATGTACAAGATTCTATCGGAGAGCTTCTGGATAGAGTATCTAGTATGAACCAAGGATTATATTCTGCAGATGATCTGATGATTGTCACTTCTCCAGAGCGATTGGAAGAAGTGAATGAAAGGCTTAACTCCCGAGGAATAAAGAGCGAAATAGGTGAACCACATTCCACAGGCTGCGTTTGCTGTGTTGATTTTCTCAATGTGAAAGGCTTGGAAAGGCGAGTTGTAATCATCAATCGTATTGAGGATCTGTACTCAAAATTCGATCCAATCAATTCTTTCGGCAACGAAACCGAGAAGAATCTTCGCGATTCTCTCTCTAGAAGGATGATATATGTTGCAATGACTAGAACCACCGAGGAGCTCGTCATACTTTGTGAAGATCCAAAGAATTCATTTGTCAGAGATCTCCTAGAACTGAACGGCATGATTCTAAAGGAAAGGGAGCGAATTCATTTTGGAAATAGATGAAAACATCGATGATCCACTGCACGAAAAAGCTATCTCGGTAGTTGGTACATTGAACACCAACGGCATTGAAGCTTCAATATCCAAGAAGTCTGATCGGTTTGCGAAAATCGAAGTTACCGGTCATGGCTTTTTGTGCGTCTACTACAGAAGCAAAAGTAGAACTTTCACTACAACTTACAATGAACTGAGGGATAAACAACTCGCTCAGAGGATCGAATTCCTGCTGAAAACCGACAAGACTGAAGCTGATCGGCCGGTCGATGCAGCTGCTCCGGGTACAACTTTTGAAATTGACAAGCAGGTAGATTCAATCCATACAGAGCTCGATGCATATGCAAAGAAGGTTAGCAAGAATCTACGCGAAGCCCGGATAGATAGCCAATACCTGGGAATCTACAACGACATGTTCGCAAGAATTTCGATTCAGTCTTCTCAGGGAAGCCGTTTCATCGACATATACAATACAAAGAAGCTCCATCTAGATGTTCGATACAGCAATATTGACGATCCTGGTCTTAGAGAGCAGATTATCAACGTGATAAATAGAATCGATCCGGCAAAGTCAGATGATGAGAAAATCTCTAGAAGCTTCAAGGAACTCGATTTCTTGTACAGAACTTTGTACCCTTTCAAAGATTGTCACTTCGATTTTTCTTGTTTCAAAAGCGCCCTCGAAAGAGTATCTACTGTCTTGCGTTCAGAGATAGAGGCTATTTCGGAATACTCATTTAACGAACTCGAGAAAGCATATTTCATGTTGAAGGAGCGATGTGAGAGTGCGAGCGAATGATGAATTAGTACAATCTGCTATTAAAGCTTTTGAAGAAGCGGAGAGACTTGCCTTAAATAAAGAAACTGACAGCTACGTAGGAGCTTATGAGAAGGCTTCCAGAATGTTGAAAACCATCTGGGAAGAAAAGAGAGAAATGACGTATGGTTTGAAACTCATGAAGGCCCTAAGAAAGAGCAGACACTACGAAGAAGCGCTTATGGTTTCAAGAGAGGTATTCAAACTTTATGGCGACAGAGATGCTGTCAAAAACTCTTATGCCTGGGTTATCTATGACTACAAGATCCGAGTCAGAAACGAGAGTATAACCAATGAGAAGGAGTTCTTCAAAGCGGCAAATGCGATTTGCGAAATGACAGCTGCGGGAATCTATAGCCCTTATACAGCTACCGTCATGAAGGTACTAGATTATCTAAAAAAGAAAACGAATCGTATAGATCTTGAAGAGAAATGGCTGAATAAGGTACAGCCTGGGGATCTCTCGACCGAGGTAAGGAATATTAGTGACAATGGTAAGAACATCTCTGTTCCTTCAGATAAAGAGAAATGGTTCTCTCTTAAGGCATCTGTGCTTTTTGAGAAGAAGGAATACATGGAATGTATTAAATTCTGTGACAAGGCTTTAGAAGAGCTGCAAGTTTATTCTAAGAATAATGAAGGTGGATTCTTCTTTGCTCGAAAACGGGCTCAGGCAAAGTTGAGTATTCCGCAACTTGAAGAATCAGGACTGCGAGAACTGGAAGGATTACTCTCTCGAAGACCTGAATGGTACATTTTCTCAGATCTTGCTTCACACCATCTCTCCAAAGGACTGGTTGATGACGCTTACAAATACTCGCTCTTTTCCCTAATCTATTATCCTAACAAAGCTAAATTTGTGACGGTAAAAACGCCGCTTGAGATACTGGGTAAGATTTTCGACCTCAGAGAAGAGAGAGAGCTAAGCGCCAAGCACTATGCTCTGATTATTCATGCTTTCAAAGTAGAAGAATACAAAATCTCTCCGGAATACACTTCTAAAGCTAACGTGGATGGAGAAAGCCTAGTCGAGAAATATCCGATAAAGAAGCTTAGTGAAGAACTTCAAAGTCTTTGGATTGACGAGATAAGGAGATATTTGGATAAAGTGCTTGCAAGAGTAACCAAGGTTCTTCCTGATAGGAAAAAAGTATTTGTGAAATCGGAAAACGGGTCAGAATACTCATTCAAATTTGCAAACTTTCAGGGAAGAGCAAGGGATTTATCTAGCGAAGATAGAGTGACCCTTTACATAAACCCGATTACATCCAAAAAGAATGGAGCTAAAGAAGCAATCATAGCTGAGAAAGACCCCTCCAGCTAGCTTCTGGCAATTGAAATAGGTCAAGTGTATTCTCAAGCTTTTCATTATTATGGGGAGTCGCGTTCGAAAAGCGTCAATTACCATCTCTGTAGCACATGCTCGTTTGTGGATAAAGATAAGGGAGAAGGCTGTTCCATTGTGTGTTCTCTTCATCTCTTCTTCTAGAAGAGAAATGAAGCTGTAATTCCTTCAAAATCACGCGTCTGGAGGTTACTGATGGTAGAAAAGAGAGAAGCTGAAATAATTCTGAAAAAAATGCTGGGACATGGCGCCTCGTTCAGACCCGATCAATGGGAAGCTATTGACGCTATTGTCAACGAACACCGGAAAGTCCTTCTTGTCCAGAAAACCGGTTGGGGAAAGAGTATAGTGTACTTTCTCTCAGCATACTTCCTGAGAAAGGAATCCAGGGGCTTAGTAATGTTAATTAGCCCTTTACTGTCACTGATGAGAAATCAGATAGATATGGCAAAGAAGATTGGAGTAAAGGCAGAGACTGTGAATAGCACTAATCAGGGCGAGTGGCAAGAGATCATCGGAAAGATAGAAAATGGCGAAGTTGATATACTCCTGGTTTCGCCAGAAAGGCTTGCAAATAAGGGATTTCAAGAGAAAATGACAGGATTGAACATAGGACTTCTGGTTGTCGATGAAGTGCACTGTATATCTGACTGGGGCCATGATTTTCGACCGGATTATCGAAGAATCGTTCGAATAGTCTCGAACCTTCCAAAGGGCGCTCCACTTTTGGGAACAACGGCTACAGCTAATGACAGAGTAGTAAAAGACATCCAAGAGCAATTTGGCAGGAGTCTTTTCACTATAAGAGGGCCACTGAAACGGGATAGTCTTAAACTTCAGGCCATAGCGCTTTCAGACCAATCTGAAAGGCTTGCCTGGTTAGCAGATAACTTGCCCGAGATCCCGGGCTCTGGAATCATCTATTGCCTAACCAAATTGGACTGCGAAAGAGTCGCAAAATGGCTTAAAGAAAATAATATAGATGCACTTGCCTATCACGCAAAGATGAAAAATGAAAGGAAAGAAGAACTTGAAAGCCGCCTAATGAAAAACGAGATCAAAGCCTTGGTCAGTACAGTGGCTCTGGGTATGGGGTACGATAAACCGGATATGGGGTTCGTTATCCATTTCCAGACACCTTCTTCCATAGTATCTTACTATCAGCAAATCGGAAGAGCTGGTAGGGCAGTCGACACAGCGGAAGTCATTCTTCTTGGGGGAAAAGAAGACGACGACATTCACAATTATTTCTTCGAAAGTGCCTTCCCCGAACAGTCTCTCATGGAAGCCCTGGTCGCCTTTATTTCACAGTTCCCAAGAAAAGAAAGCGAAATAATGAAGAGTTTTAACGCGAGGGCCCAAGAAATCGAGAAGTGCCTGAAGCTTCTGGAAATCGATGGTATAGTCTCCAGAAACGGTTCCGCATACATAAGAACTACAAACAGATGGAGTCCCAATACCGGAAGATGGAAAAGGATAACAGAGCAGCGAATTCAAGAGTACCGTGACATGAAAGCATTATTCAAGCTGGATGGCTGTCTCATGAAATATGTTGTAAGCAGGCTTGACGATAATCTAAAAGAGGATTGTGGTAGATGCTGCAATTGCGCGGGTGATTTTAGATCCAGAGCTGTAAGCGCTCAGTTGGCTCAAAAAGCCAGAGAGTTTCTTAAGAATAGATTCGTTAGAATTGAACCGAGGAAAAAATTTCCTCATAGATTTGACAACATAATGCAAATACCGGAATGCCTAAGGTCTGAGGTTGGTTATTCGCTAAGTATATATGGCGACGACGGTTGGGGTAAAATAGTTAAGGAAGACAAATACGAAAGGGCTCGTTTTCGAGACGACCTGGTAACTGCGTCTGATAGGCTGATCACAGGTTATTGGTCGCCTTCACCTTTTCCGGAAGTTGTGGTGGCAGTTCCATCGCTCAGGCGTCCCTTACTGGTTTCAAATTTTGCAGAAGCCTTAGCTCGAGAAATGGGTTTGAGATACATAAAGGATTGTGTAGTCAAGAACAAAGAGACTCAAGAACAAAAGACCATGAAGAACTCGGTTATGCAATTTGAAAATGTGATCACCGCGTTCAATGTTTCACGTGATCTTGAAAGGAAAAACGTTCTGCTTGTCGATGACCTGGTTGATTCTAGATGGACGTTTACAGCTATAACTTATCTCCTAAAAAAGAGAAACGCCGGTGCGGTTTATCCCTTTGCCTTGTCCGCTTCGTGGGAAGGTGGTTTTGATGGCGACGATACATGACTATATATCAGATAAACACGCGATTCTGCTCTTGACGACAAGATTCCGTGCAGAGCAGAACAGCGAGATTAAGCCTCTTGGTTTGAGGAGTTTCAACAACCTTGCAAGACGAATCGCTTCTTCTTCGGTATCGAGACCTGGAACTCTCTTAGAGCTTAGTGAAAAAGAGATACATGAGCAACTTGAAATAGACGAGCAATCGGCGAAGCTTATCGGGAGTCTTCTAAACAGGAGGCATTCGCTGGCCGTCGAGCTGGCTCATCTTGAAGAACTCGGCATTAAAACTATTTCACGGGCGGAGCCGGATTACCCACGAAAGCTTTTTGAGAAACTCAAGCAGCTCGCGCCACCGATTATCTTCTATTCGGGAGAGCTATCCATTCTCTATGAAAGAACCATTTCAATTGTGGGTTCTAGAAATCTTTCTCAGTCTTTACTCGATACATCGCTCCTTCTTGGAGAGAAGTGCTCTGATTGTGGCGCAGCAGTAATCTCCGGTGGGGCCCGTGGAGCAGACCTAAATGCGATGATGGGATCGCTCGGGAAGAACGGTCTGGCCGTCGGAGTCGTGGCCGATTCTCTCAAGAGCATTATGAGAAAGAACGAGATCAGCGGGTATGTGAGGGATGGACGCCTGGTTTTGCTTTCAGCGTTCCCGCCGTGGGAAGGTTTCACAGTCTGGAAAGCCATGGACAGGAACAAATACATCTACTCCCTCTCAGACTTCGGGGTGGTTGTAAGGAGCGATCTGGAAAAGGGCGGAACCTGGGCCGGAGCCGTCGAATGCATTGAGAAGAAATACTGTCCGCTGTTTGTCCTGGATCTTGGTAGAGAAGAGAAGGGAAACGACAGGCTGATAAAGATGGCTGGCATTCCACTGAATCCTGAAGTGGTTGCAAACGAGCGTGACATATGCAGACTGCTATCGAGAATGATTGAGAGAAACAGTTGCTCTGAGGTATCTGGTGACCACAATGAAAAACAGCTGCCATTGTGGTTTTAAGCCACAGCAGTTAACTGGATCACAGTCTTTCCGGAAAAGCTTTATACAAAGCTAAGGAATATACGCTCCAGCCCGCACAGGCCGTCCCGGTAATTCGTGATATCTTTTCGACACCTGATTTTCTCTTAACTGCATGAATCGTATGAAGAGCGATAACTCGGGGATATATTGGAATAAATTCAGCGTGACGGGGCGAAGCCGCAAGAAACGAGTTTTTTGTTGCAGCAGGTCACCGTGCAAAAAAATGCGCATCGATTGTACTAGAATTGACTGAGGTGTCATCGACTCATCGCTAAAATGCTGAGTAAGCCTGTTTTAGCGGGATTAAAAGTGCGAAGCGGCTTATTTGCTCATGACACAAAAAACTGCCATAATAAGCGAACATCACCTCGGCCAGTCTTCATGGGCTGGTCTATACAGAACCGGTAAGGCGTGAGGAGATACTGCTCTGCAGAAGGAAACTCGATGCCTGCAAGAAATCGGGGCAGTCCTTCGAACAGGCAAGAGAAGCGCTGATCGAAAAACTCTCGGAAAGGCTCCTGAAACTTCTTCTTGAGATAAAGCGGATGGAAATGGAGAGATTGCTCCCCTACACGATAATCTCTGTCTCGGACCTCACGGACGACTTGAGCACGGCCCATTATGTATATCTGTCGAGGAATCCCGGCGACAGGGAACCGCTCGGCTCTTCGATAAGAGAAGAGATGAGAAAACTCTCTAGAAAGTATCCGGAGCAGCTCCCCGATGGTGGGCATGTGATCCTTCCCAGAGAATATGACATGACATTCATCGTAGGGTTCATAAACCATTTCTACGGGAGGAAGAATTAGAAGCGCAACAAAATCATGTAATTTTGTTCTGAATGTTAACTGTGATAGACTGTTATTGATTATTTGCTTAGTTGATGTAATTCTTTTGCCTTCGGCTGTTACTTTAGGGGAAGCGCTCCAGAATCAAACGGAACAGGCGTTTGTCCGGAGAGTGCGTTGGAGGTGAAAGAACATAGTTTTCTACGACAAAGGCATGCTGTATAAGTGTACTATCCCATTAAATGGCACATTCCTTTCGACATCTACACGAACTTCGGGATATATGAGTGCAGGATGAATTTCTCGTGGCTGCCACGGTAGCTTACGTCAGGTATTCCAGCTTTGCGCAGTCGGCCATATCTATCGAGGCGATAAAAAGACGTGAGGAAAAGGATATCGTTCATGCTATTTGATTTGCGTGACACCAAAGTTGACATAAAATAGAGAGGACTTTCATGTTGGATAAGCAACAGGAGGCGTACTTTAACGCATTATTTGCAGACAGGCTCGAGAGTGCGAAAGCTCTAGAGAGTTTTGCACTACGTGGTGTAAGAAACAGCGTAGTAGAGAAATACTCCGACCAGGCGCACTTCATTTATGAACTACTTCAAAACGCTGACGATGTAAAAGCGACATCAGCTCGCTTTGAATTGTTCAAAGATAAACTCATATTTGCCCATAATGGGACTCGCCGATTCACTGTCTCAGATCCTGCAACAGAAGTTCAAGACCTTGAGAATGGAAGATTGGGCGACATAAATTCGATAACCGCAGTCGGTGGTTCCAATAAAACTGACAAAGCAACTATAGGAAAGTTTGGTGTGGGGTTTAAGGCGGTTTTTCAATACACCGCTACCCCCCACATCTATGACCCGAATGTCTTTTTCAAGATTGAGCGATTTATTGTGCCAATCCGTTTGGAGACAGATTACCCAGGCAGAAGAAGCGGTGAAACTTTGTTTGTCTTTCCATTTGACCATGAAAAGCGTAGTAGCGAAAATGCCTATTCCGATATTTCGGAGAAATTGCGCTCACTTGATTACCCCTTGCTTTTTCTATCTAGCCTCAAAGACATATCGTTCGAGATTTCCGGAATATTGGGCTTGTATGGAAAGACAGTTGAAGAAACGCATACCTATGACAATACGATAGCCGAGTTCGTAAGACTCACCCAAAATGATGGAGAAAACTACGACGATTTATATGATGATATGCTATGGCTGTTCTCCCGTGATGACGGCAAAGGGAATAAATACTCCGTCGGTTTCTTTATCGATACCGAAGGACACATGATTCCCAAAGCACACACTGCGTTCTGCTTCTTTCCAACGAGAGAAGTTACAGAACTTAACTTCATTCTTCATGCTCCCTTTCTTCTTACCGACAGTCGTGAAGGAATTCGAGCAGGCGTTGAACACAACACACTTTTGATTCATTTGTTATCCAAGTTGGCTGCAGATAGCCTTGTTTATCTTAGGGAAATTGGAATTACGAAAAAGGTTCCGCTTATTGATGATGAAATTTTCGACATTGTGCCTTATGATGAGAGCCGCTTTACTGATTTTTCTAACAACAGAGTATCGTTTAAACCCTTTTATACATCAATGAAGGAAGCCTTCAAGAATGAAGCAATAATCCCGAGTACAGATGGGTATGTGGCTTCTGCTAATGCTTACTGGGCTGAAGTCCCTCGTATTGCTGAATTGTTTTCCAGTAGACAACTAGGTTCATTATCAGGAAATGCTTCCGCTAACTGGGTTTTCAATACTTTTGGTCGACAGGACACTCTCCGCAAAAATAAACCGCTTACTGCATATATTGATTCAATAACCAAAGTTTGGTTAGATGAGGATGATGTTTTGAATGGGTGGTCTATTCAAGAAGGAAACACATATAGTGGTATTACAGGTGAATTCATTGAGTCGCAATCGATCGAGTGGCTTCACGATTTTTATAAGTGGTTATCTGAAACCGACCACCGAACAGAGATCTCAAAGACAAAACCGATATTCTTAAATCAACAATACAAGGCTGTCGCCGCGTTTGATTCCAAAGAACAAGCTATTTTGTTCTTGCCAACGGAAGGCGGTAGTGGGTATGAAACGATATTAGATGATTTATTAGAAAACGAGACAACACAGAAGTTTGTATGCAAAATTGGAATTGCAGAACCTTCTCTGCGAGATGAAATCTACAATATTATCCTGCCTCAATATAAAGATAACACCGCTTTGGACACAAGAACACATTTCAAAAAGTTCTTCAAGTTCTATCAGGAGTTTTCTCAGAGTCAAGTAGAGTCATTTCTTAAAATGATAAGAGAATGCGCATTTGTCATGTATGAATCTGAGTCCGACAAAGATAAATGCAGTAGCAAAGCAGGAGATCTCTACTTTCCGTGTGATTCATTGCGGCTGTGGTTTCGATCCAAGCCTGAAGCTAGATTCGTTCCTTTCAACGAATATCTGCAAGTTGTCGGTGAAGACAATAGAGAGGACCTTGTTGAATTCTTCAGAGACCTAGGAGTTAAGGATTTGCCGAGAATCCTTTCGCGAGAAATAAGTCAGACAGAGGCCTATGAAATTCGGAATGACTGGGAGTATTCCACCCGAGGTCAGAGATGGACTGAAAAGTATGTTGATGGCTGTAAGGAGTTGTTAGATACTATCATCAAAGAGAAAGACTCAGAGTTGTCAAAACTGGCTTGGATTATACTTCTCAGGTGCGTTGAACAGGGATACTTCCAAAATACTTACCATTGGCCACCAGACAGTGTTTTGTATGGAAAATATGAATACTTTTATCACATTTTGAAGTCATGGCCATTCACTTCATCTGAAGCTAAACGACTTACCACTCAACCGTGGCTTGTAAACAGAGATGGAGAATTCGTGTCTGCAAACGAAGTCACCGTACAAAACATCAATCCAGTATATGACGTTTCAAGTGATGAAGCAAAAGAGCTGTGTAAAATTCTGGGAATCAAGGAAGAGATTACTGAAGATGAGGAAGAAGACATTTCATCCTTGGCTGAATCGTTAGGGTTGTCAAATGAGGAGCAAAGGCAGGCTCTTCTGGATTTTTCTGAACGCAAAAGAGCTTCTGAGTTTTCTGATTCTGAAGAAACCGAAGACTTGACTGAAGATGTACCTGAAGACTGCACAAACGAGGTCATCCGTTCTGTTAAACGCGTTCTAAAAGAAATCACGAAACGGACTACTTCTGAGACGGAAGAAAGTAGTCAGGAACAGCACGGAGAGATCAACGATGTGCCTCGTGACGAAGATGATTATTCTAAGCCTGCAATGGATATTGAAAAGATAATTGAGAAGGTAAAGGAACAGGCTGAAAGAGAAATCAAAGAGATTGCACGCCTTGAAGACTTAAAACTGAGTGCCCAGAATGCAGAAAGGTATTCATATGCATGGTTTAAAGTCTTGCTTGAATTAGAGTGCTTGAATAGCGGTGCAAACAATGCCAATAGCAGAGAAATTTCAATATCGTTCTCAAAAGTGGAGCGTGAAGAAGGCACTTCCAGAACCCTAATCTTGAAACATCCCAGTCGCTACATTCCGCATTCTATGGAAGATCTCTCCGACATTCCACTTGAATTGCACTTTGCCAATCAACCAATGATAAGGGTCGCTGTTGAAGTTGTAAATGTAAAGTCATACACACTCAGAGCGAAACTTCGAACCAACGCCCAGATTGACGGTGTTGACTTATCTCTTGCCACCGAAGCACGTATTGAGGCAAGGAATCCTGTTTTTCTGATCGAGGAATTGAAAAGAGCTTTTATCAAGCTTGGCGATGATAATAGGTACGATGACGACTTCAATATGCAGGAAAATCTCATCGCAAATATCGAGTTTGTCTTTGGCCCTCCTGGTACGGGAAAGACGACATACCTTGCGCGAGATATTATTGCTCCACTGATGAGGAAAGCAGAGGATATCAAAGTTCTGGTCCTGACACCGACAAACAAAGCAGCGGACGTTCTTGTGCGACGTCTTATGGACACCATGAGTCAAGATCATAGTTATATGAACTGGTTGGTTCGCTTTGGTGCAACGAATGACACTCTCATTGAACAGAGCGGTGTGTTTCGTGACAAGACCTTTGATATCCGCTCATCCAAGCGGAACGTGACTGTCACGACTATTGCTCGGTTTCCTTACGACTACTTCCTGCCAGAAAGTAGTACTCGGCTTCATTTAAACGCCTTGAATTGGGACTACATTGTTATAGATGAAGCGTCCATGATTCCATTGGCAAACATAGTATACCCACTCTATAAGAAGACGCCAGAAAAGTTCATTATCTCTGGGGATCCATTCCAGATAGAACCTATAACAACAGTTGATGTTTGGAAAAACGAGAATATATATACAATGGTGAAACTGGACTCTTTTATCGAACCTTCGACAGTGCCGTACAAATATCATGTGAAATTACTGACAACGCAGTATCGGAGCATTCCTGAAATCGGCGAGGTGTTCAGCCAGTTTGCTTATAATGGTGTATTGAAGCACAATCGCACTGCCGATTGCCAGCGTGAACTTCCAATCAAAGACTTTTATGATTTGAAGCCACTGAATCTAATTAAGTTCCCCGTGAGAAAGTATGAAAGCATTTACCGTCCAAAGCGGCTACAAAACAAAAGTACTTACCATGTTTATTCCGCTCTGTTTGCTTTCGAATTCGTGAAATATCTGTCCACTTTAATTGAACTGGTTAAAGGAGATGAGTTGTTCCGTATCGGCCTAATAGCGCCATATCGAGCACAGGCAGATCTAATTGATAAATTGATGGCTTCGGTTGATTTGCCAAAGAATGTTGATGTCCAAGTTGGGACTATTCATGGCTTCCAGGGTGACGAGTGCGACATTATCTTTGCACTTTTCAATCCGCCCCCCTCCATAACGGCGTCAAACGATATGTTTCTTAACAATTTGAACATTGTGAACGTTTCAATAAGCCGCGCAAGGGATTTCTTGTTTGTTCTGATGCCAGATGATGAAACTGAAAACGTAAACAATCTTGTACTGGTTAAGCGGGTTGAATCCCTCTGCAAAAGTCAAACTAGATGGAGTGAACAGTATGCCCCAATAATAGAAGAACTAATTTTCGGAAGCAAGACCTATCTCGAGGACAACTCGTTTTCGACAAGCCATCAGTTAGTGAATGTCTATGGAAAGCCTGAAAGACGGTATGAGGTCAGAAGCGAAGACAATGCCATTGACGTGCAGATTCACGAATAGCGTTGCAAAAATGTACTGTTATCATGGCATGGGAATAATCGAATAATCGAGATAGACTCCTTTTTTCCATACTCACAACCTTTGATAAAACAAAACCGTGATACAGACAGAAGGCAATGAACAATTGACCGCGCTATCGGCAAGAATAATGAAAGAAAAGCAGGAACTTGGTATCTTCGCTGAGATCTACAAAAGTCTTCGAAATCTAAAGGGTAAAGGGGTGAATTTATGTTTGACAGGTCCCGCTTGAAGGGTGTTTTGGTAAGCTATAAGCAGAAGTTTGCCCATCAGCAGTGGCCAGATGAA
>Ga0302251_1000662_pt1 | contig 28536 bp, 11 predicted proteins | sample AAG_RA_Gln_MG_FD_193534 | JGI IMG/M metagenome (GOLD analysis project Ga0302251, IMG submission 193534) | Enriched activated sludge microbial communities from anaerobic digester in WTTP, New Holstein, Wisconsin, United States - AAG_RA_Gln | ecosystem: Engineered > Bioreactor > Anaerobic >... | reverse complement strand
ATGCGCACGGTAGCAGGCTGATTCTGGAGTGGCATGAAGTTCGCCGGAAGCGAATCCACCCGGCAAAAATAGGCGATCACGCCTCACGATGACACTTGACGAATCCCCGTTGTACGGTTGTTTTTTGTCGTTGGGCTGTGCTCAATGACAAAAAACAAGCAGCCTGCATCCTGTCCCCAGGCACACTATCCGGCTTTTCGCCTCGCGACATTCTTTATGGAGATCAGGCAATCGTGCGAGAGCTCAAGTGACGAGCGCAAAGAGACTCTGCTTTTCGTGAACGCAACAAAAGTGCCTTCCAGCCTGGTTCTGAAGTTATGGGGGGGGGCCATAACTTCAGAATACCTCCTGTGTGGGGCAAAAATTGACAGAGGGTCGGGGTGAATGGCAATTTTTAGACCCCCTGAGAGCTGGTTCCCCATCCACTTTATCGCCATTTCTGCCAGCTACTGCTGGCGGAAATGGCGAAACAATCGGCTCCCTTACCTTAAAAGGGGGATGACAATGAGTGGGTGGTGTAGACGGGGGAAACGGCGGCAGGGGGACGGCCCCACACAGGGAGGTAAATGCTGGAAGGCACGACTCGCGCAGATCAGCTCACATAAACGGCTGACGCAGGGCACCCCTGTCCTGGAATGATAACGAAGGGGTGTCCAAGTCCGCCTGGGCTAAAACAAGACTGGCTGAGGAAGCCTCGCAGGTGAGGCCCCTGGCGCCCGAAGGCCGGCGCCAGGGGCCGGGGAGTGCAGACTAGGCTTTCGATCAGCACAAGACAATTTTCAGATGCCGCCCGGCAGAAGAGCCATAGCGCCCATAGGCCGGCGCTATGGCCTCCCTCTCCCTGCTTTCATGATCAGCAAACGTAGTTGACATCGGACCTTTGCTACATGAGGTCTCAATCGGGCTACACCCTTCTTCGACCTCATGTAGCACACAACCACAGAAAGGAGGTGAATTACTCTCCGAACATGCGGGAAAGATCGTGTCCATTGACACCTGTCAGGAGCTATGCTGCAGGCAGTACGCTGCGGAGAAAATATACTCACCAGCATAACAAACTGCAGCATTCTAAATTGCCAAACAAGCATTGATAGATGATTCCAGAAGTTTTGACAGTGCAATTTATAATGCGCGTTTGTATATAATGCGCGTTTGTATAGATTGATCCCAAAAGCCCTTTTTTGTTATAATCACCAGGGGGGAGCCGTATTAAAGTTCTTATCCTTTAAAGTTCCTGTCCTTTAATCTGCCGCTCTGTGACCTGAAAATCTGTGAGGGCGACAAATTCATTAAATTGTATGCTTTCTTGTCGAGTTTAATGTCTCCAATGATAATCCACTCATCTTCTTCCACTATTGATGGAGTATCACGTTCCTGCTCTGTTTCATTTTTCTCGAGGGCTTCCTGTATCTGCAATTTTGCTTTGACGGCATAGAGCTTACTGTCTTCGCTGCCAAAATATATCGTCCCTTTATCGTCGATGGTCGCAGATGAGCCAATACGTCCACCTGCCTCAAATTCCCATATCTTCTCACCGTTCCTGAGCGCGTACATTTTGCCGCCCCAATTCCCGACGTAGACTATTCCCCTGGAATCTACCAATGGTGACGATAAAACCATATCTCCAGTTTCATACTCCCATATCGGCTTTCCATCTTTGATGGCATATATTATCCCTTTATTGCTTCCTATGTAAATGGTTCCAGAGGAATCAATGCGTGGCGATGACACTATGACCCAGCTGCTTGGTCTGCAATTCCATACTTCTTTTCCGTCCTTTATGGCATATATTGTTGCTCCGCTTGCGATATACACGGTGCCTGAGGAATCGATACAGGGTGAGGAAAGAAGAGTGCCGTCCGTTTGAAACTCCCACAGCTTCTTCCCGTTATTAACTGCAAAGACTTTTCCGTCTCTGTCCCCTGCATATACAGTGCCTGATTTATCGACACAGGGAGATGAATGTATTATATCATCAGTTTCGAACTCCCAGAGTTTTTGCCCGTTTTTTATCGCATAAAGCTTGTGGTCATCACTTCCAACGTACACAGTGCCTGAGGAATCGATACATGGAGAGGAGTTGACTTCATCACCTGTCTGGAACTCCCATAACTTCTTACCGTCCTTTACGGCGTATAGCTTTCCATCCTGGCTTCCTATGTACAGGATGCCTGAGGAATCGATACATGGCGATGATAGAATGCTGCCCTCTGTCTGATATTCCCATAGTTTATTCCCGTTGTTTACAGCGTACAGCTTTCCATCCAGGCTTCCCAAATACAGGGTACCTGAGGAATCGATGCAGGGTGAAGAATATACTTCACCTCCAGTCTCGAATTCCCACGCCTTTTCTGCTTTTAATTCATTATGCCCATCCAGTATCCTTTGGGCATCATTGATATTCACGGTATCAGGAGATGTTCTTATTGTGGAAAGGTTACATAATGATGAAGAGATTTCTTTGAAGGTTTTATTATCTTCTCCTGTGAAAGATCTAATAAAGGCGTCATTCTCAGATCCAGATGTGTCTTCGGATCTCGAAGATTTCCTGGCTTTGTCAAGCTTCGCACCGAATTTTTGTGTTGTAACAGGATTTTTCGACATTACTTCAATCATATGTTTTCCTGCTTATTGAGATATTATTCTGACTTGATTCTATTTTGTCATTGTATGATGTGGCAAACAAGTTCCAAGGTCGATCCAATATGTGGCAATGATTATTGCAATACTGGCTGTTCTCACTGCAGGAGTTGTACGGCATCCTTGATGCGGCAGTTGAAATACGCCAGCGGTATGACTTTCAATCGGATTGAAGATCTTCAGAAAAAACTGGGGGTTCCGCTGCCTGAGTCCACGCAATGGAAACTGGTGCGGGACACGGCAGAGCTCATGAAACCTGTGCACAGCGCTCTCAATGGACACTACCGAATTTTTACCGGGCTCTTCACCGCTCAGATATGGGAGAACAGACCTGCTGACAGAACAGGCCTGTTAGAACAGTCCATAAATAACGTGCCAAACGATATCAGCCCAGAAATGAACTCCAACTGCTCCAAGAAAGCCGTATTTCCGCATAAAGTATGCGCAGGTAATCCCAATCACGCCGTTCAGGAGGATGAGCTCAACAAGCAGCGCCGGCGGCATTGCGCCGAAATCTCTGAACCCATAAAGCATTAATATTGAAGGAAGATGCCCGAAGGCGAATGCCATGGCTGAAATTACACTGACAGCCCAGAAAACCTGGCTCTGCCACCTGTTTTTCAAAATAACGGCAGAGATGAGCCATACCCAGAATGATATGAAAAATAGTCTGAATACAATCTCCTCACCGATCCCAGCAGTGGCTGAAGCAACTATTGAAGTCGGGAAAAGAGGGTGCGGAAGAGGGCCCAGGCCGTGGAGACGGCTCAAAACGGCATCGGCCGCTATCATGAATATACCTGCAGCCCCTCCTGCCATCATCGGAATAATGAATCTCTGCCTGTTTGAAACATCAGGAGCCCATATTTCCTTGAATCCAAGCTTCCTGGAAAGAAAGAGCCCCAGCCAGCCCAGGCCGCCATATATGATAAAAACCGCAACTGCAGAAACCAGGGCGATCACAGGTCTGGAAGCAGGGAGACTCTGCCCCTTTACCATGGAGCCCTGAGGCAGAAACACGGCAATCCCGGTGAGAAATGTAAGAGAGCACACAAGCCCGAGAAATATCCTGTTCGATAACGAAAGCATATCTAATTACCCCCTTCAACAACATTCCGAAGAAACACTCTCAAAAGACTTCCGTAATTCTCTTTCCTGAGTCTGAGCGTTTTGAAAGGCCTGGCAGTTACTTCTCCAGAAAACTGTCTCAGAAAGGGTATTTGAGGAAATCTTAGAAAATCATATAAAGCCAGCAGCGGCCACGTATTTCAGGACACAACCGGATTCCGTAAGCCTGTATATTCCACCAGGGAGAGCTCCAGAAACATGAATGAACTGAAGGAAGATAAACACGCCAGGCTCCGTTATCTCCTCATCATTGCCACGATAGGAATGGCCCCATTTCTGGGAAATCTGGACGGCAGCATCGTCATGATAGCCTGCCCTGTTCTGCAGAAAATATTCAGCACCGACACATCCGGCGTATCGATGATAATTATCTCATACCTGCTTGTATCGGCAGGCTTTGCGCTTATCTTTGGAAGGCTTGGAGATATGAAAGGGCCGGAAAAGATTTTTACAGCGGGCTTTGCAGTTCTGGCCGCAGGCTCGCTTCTGGGCGGAATAGCGCCGGATCTTAATTCTCTCGTGGCCTTCAGGGTCATCCAGGCCATGGGCAGTACGATGCTGTTTTCCACATACTGTGCTGTTGTGGCAACCCACATCCCTGAAGAGATCAGGGGACGAGCCTTCGGCTTTGTCAGTGTGCTTGGAAGCATAGGTTTTGCTGTCGGCGCTCCGGCCGGAGGATTCATATTGAAATATCTGAGCTGGCACTGGCTCTTTCTGTTTAATGTTCCCGTCGGCATCGCCGGTTTTTTTCTCGCATGCAGGTTCCTGCTCCCGGATGGAGTAAGGCTGACAGAAACCCGGCCGAATAAAGCCCCTGCCGGGAAGCGGTCGCCCTTTGACATCTGGGGAGGACTGGTGAGCCTTCTGTGTATGATCTCCTTCGTCGCCGCCCTCAACCTGGGGCAGGACATCGGTTGGGGCTCCCTGCCTGTTGTTGCCCTCTTCCTCGTTTCTGTGATCTGCTTCATCCTTTTCATTGCAAGAGAGAGAAACTTTTCATCGCCGCTTGTGGACATCACGATCTTCCGCAACCTCCATCTCAGCCTGGCAGTTGCTTCTGCGCTGCTTTTCATTGTCCTGCTGAACGGCATTCTTTTTCTGTTTCCATACTATCTTCAACTTGTTAAGGGGCTGTCGCCGGAGATGGCCGGATTGATGATGATGTCGCTGCCTGTCGCGGTATTCATCTTCTGCCCGGTAGCAGGCTGGTGTTGCGACAGGAAGAGCCCGCAGCTCATCTCATCTGCCGCTACGGCTGTCGTACTGCTGTCCTGCATCCTCTTCACTTTCCTAGGAGCCGGCACGCCGATCTGGCTCATCGTGATACCTTTCATGCTCTTCGGTATCGCACTTGCCTTCTTCACTACGGCAAACATGACGCAGGTGATGAGCCAGGCAGAGGAAGGAAGGCAGGGGATCATATCTGCCCTGCTTTCTGTCGTAAACTGCGTGGGCGCGCTGCTCGGAGTGTCCATCTTCCAGATAGTATTTTCGGGCGCTATAGGTTATTCTGTCAAGGATCTGCACAATCTGCCCGGCATCACTCTGATGAAGGGCTTCCATGCAGGGATGGTCTGCGCAGTATTGCTGTGTATACCGGTACTGCTGACATCGGTTCTGTCCGGAAAGAAAAAAGCTTAAACCTCTTTTGCTACCTTCTTTCTATGCAGAGCATGGTGATGTCATCATACTGCTCAGCGTCTTTTGAGAAGGTGAGCACGTCCTCTTTTATCGCGTCGATTACTGTGCAGGCGTCGTTCATGCTGCAGCGGTTCAGCATCTCAGACAGTCTCTGCTCTGAATAGAGCTCGCCGGCGGCGTTTTTTGATTCTGTCACGCCGTCTGAGTATAGGAAAAGCATGTCTTTTTTCTTCAACCTGATTGTCTCTGCCTTGAACTCTGCCTTCTGTGTGAGGCCGACGAGCATGTTTTCCTCGATCTCCATATATCTGAAGGAAGCCCCGTCGAAAACGAGAGGCGAGGTGTGCCCTCCGTTGCAGTAAATTATCCTGCCGGTCAAGGTGTCCAGCACTCCGCAGAAGACAGTGGAGTACATGCAGGTCGGATTGTCCAGAGCCAGTGTGTCATTGACGTTTTTGAGCACATCATCGGGGCCGAGATTCATCAGCGCGAATCTTTTCATCAGGATCTTGGTGGTCATCATGAAGAGCGACGCCGATATGCTCTTGCCGGACACGTCTCCAATGGCAAAGAACAGGTGGCTCTCATCGATGAAGAAGTAATCGTAGAAATCGCCGCTTACAATTTTTGTCGGCTTGATGAAGGCCGACAGGGCTACGGCGGCCCCGGGGGCGAATGAAGGAGTGCTGTCAGGCAGTGATGATGTCTGAATATGAGCAGCCAGCTTCATCTCTTCTTCAATTGTCTTTTCCCTTGCGATGGACTCGCTGAGTCTCTGGATATGAACCTGCAGGTCATCTGTCATCGTGTTGAACCTGTCAGCCAGCTCCTCTATCTCATCACCGGTCTTCAGAGAGATCTTCTCAACGAGGTTTCCCATCCCGATGTTACTTGTCGCCTCTTTCAGCTTCAGGAGAGGCGTGGTAAACGTCTTTGACAGCGAAAGCCCTATCCAGTATGCTATCAGTATTATGGAGAGAAATACAGCGAGGGTAATATAATTTATCCTGTTGTAGAGAGAGATGAAATTGCTCCTGATCCTGACTGTGTATTTACTGATCTTTTCAGATATGACGGTGACCTGGTTGTTCAGATAACTCTCAGGCACTATTTCGACGAGGGTGCAGTTTATTGATTTGATTTTGGAAAAGGGCAGAAAGTAGAGACTGCCGTCCACTGTCAAGCTGGCGATACCGAACTCATCATTTACACCCAGTATAGACTGTGCAGTTCTTGCAACGTTCCGATCCTGTGAGCCCGGCAGATGCATACCGTGACTGAAATATCTGCTGTAAATCGAGCCTTCTGGAGATCCTTCAGTGGCGATTATCTTTCCGCCGGCATCGATGATGAACATATACCCCGGCCTGAATTTTTCCACTTCCAGCACACGCTGCAGATCTATGACCCTGCTGATGGATTTTTCCGTGTCTTCCTTCGCACCGGTCCCTTTGCCGGCAATGCCGGCACCTCCTGGTCTTTCCTGTCTGACCTTTCTGTCTATATACTCGGTATAGGTCCGGATGTTCATCAGCACGAACTTGTTCATGACGCTGTCTTTCAACTCCTGGTTGGCATTGTTCTCGTAGTTGAAGATCTCGGTGATGGCCTGCTGGTTGATGCTTTTCACATTTGACGTGCTGTAGTAGAAGATGCCCAGGTGTCCTGCCAGCGACAGGAGGAGCACCATGATCAGGATTCCAATAATTCTGGCCTTTATGGACATCTTGTAAGGCTTTCTCGGCATGGCGGGATATCTCACTTGATGCAGAATGTAACGATGTTTTCACAGGCTGTGCGCCTGTATTCGATTGAATCGGCAAGGCCTCTGGCGATGTGGATGCCGCACCCACCTCCCTCGGAGAAGTCGCTCTCATATTCGAGAGGGTTGAAAGACCGGCCCCAGTCAGCAATCTCAACGCATATGTGATCAGGCGTTTTCCTGAATGAGAGCCTGAGCGGCTTCTGATATAACGCGTCATCGATGGAGAATGAGCCGGAGGCATCACCGCTGTATGCGTTCTTTATTATATTCGTGATAAACTCGTCGCAGATCACGTGAGCGGTGTTGACCGAATCTTCATCACACCCCATGGAGAACAGCCCTTCCCTGAGATATGACGTGATCTCGAAAAGCTGTGAGAAATCTGCTGTAAAGATCCTGTTCATATCCGGCTTCCGCTGCTCCCTTTCTCCTGCCGCACTGCAGGCAGAGGGAAGGGGAGCAGATCCTTTCGTCAGTATGGAGCTCCGCGCGCCGCAATTCCTCCAGCGGCCGCATCGATCAGGCCTTCATATCGAGGGCTCTGCGCCGCTGTGCTGATTAAGTGACATCTACGAACTTCTGAATCCCGCTCATCTTGATCACCTTGGCGACAAGCCCCTGGGCCCCTTTCAGCTCGACAGTCATCGTGCTTTTCATCTTGTCCTTTGCGTAGAATATGACCCTGAGCCCAGAGCTGGCCATCAGCGTCACCTTTGCAAGGTCGAAGACTATTTTCTCTACGGCGGTGACGTTATAAGACTCGAGGGCTGTCTGGACGGTCTGGGCGCCGGTCGTGTCGAACTCGCCCTCCAGATTGATGATCAGGGTGGAGCCACCCTCTTCGGTAAAACTGTAGTTGAACATTGCGACTGTCTCCTTTGCAGTAATGTGCCTCTCAGGCTTCATGTCGAACAAATCTCGTCAGGAATATCATACCTGAATCGCAGCATCGGACTCCACCCATTCGCCGATCCGGGTGCATATCTCCTCCACAATATCGTGCCTGGTAATGCAGCTCAGGTGATCGCCTGCTATGCCGACAGCTTTCGGCTCGCTGAGACAGCGGATCCGGCACGACTGCACGATGTTTTCCCTGGCCTCTTCACCAGCCTCACCGGTGAGAAATAGCAGGGAGAGGCCCCCGAACTTTCCGGAAGGTTCTCTGTAATTCAACATCTCGCCGAGCTGCTGATGCCATATATTCCTGTAACCCAGCGCCACCCGGAGCGCGTAATCTCTGCTCACTCTGCCCTGCGGAAACAGGATGGATGCGATCTGCTGCAGCGGATCGCCGGAGGAGCCTTCGCCGGGGTGTTTCAGGTCGTGCCCCCTCTCGAAGAATATCCTTACGGCAGAGAGGAGCGCTTCGTCCAGGTTGTCCGTATTGAGGGATTCCTTTATGTCACTGATGCCGTGTAGATAGCCGTCGATATTTATCAGCCTGATACCTGTAAAGCCTCGCTCTTCCAGGATCAGAGCAGTGTCGATGGAGTGAATCGAGCCAATGGAATGGCCGGCCAGAAATACCCTGGCGCCGGCGCCGCTCCGCGCCACTATCTCGTCTGCATACGCGTGTATCGCCTCTTCGTATCCGGCAAACGGAACCATCGTTCCGTACATCCCCTTCGGCTCCAGGAATACAACCCTGAACCTGTCAGAGAGGCGCCGGCAGATCCGGCTGTACGAGCCCACTGAGCCGATGAGGCCCGGAAAGAAATACAGAGTGTCGGCATGCAGATGTGGAGAGGCGAACTCCACCGGCTTCCAGCACTCTTCATCATACCCGGCTTTCTCCGCCTTAGCAACCAGCGCCGCAATGCCATTGACGGTAAAGCTTCCTATCACATCGCTGAGGGCCAGGTCGAGGCTGAAGCGTTCATTGACCATGCCGAGTAATGACAGGCACTGGATTGACGTGCAGCCCAGCTGGAATAGATTTATGTCGCCGTCTATGACAGCCCTGTCGTCCATCTCCACAGCAGCCCTGACAATATCCCTGATCGAGCTCTCAACTGACAGCTCTGCAGCCTCTTCACCAGCTTCCTTCTCGTCGGAGGGCATGGCCAGTTCCATGTTCGCCCTTTCGCCGAAGGCCTTCAGAAAGCCTGGGTCGGTCAGGATGGCTGTATGGCGGCACCTGATGTTTATCTCCTGCAGGTTTTCAGCAATCAGGGATAGCGACGACTCCCTGGGATTGACAAAGTATTCAGTGTAGCCAGGCAGCTCAGGGTCCGGCTCGGTGCATCTGAAATGGACTACCGGCGTTGCCGTGCAGGCCGGGACGTAATCCCTGTACCATTCGAAGCAGTCGAGCTCTCTGCGTGTCCTGAGGAGATGCGGTATCAGAGGGTCGATGAGAAAGAGGGAGCTCATCGGCATGCCGCGCTCTCTGAACAGCCTGTCCATCTCTATCGCTATCGGGCTTCCGAAGCTGTAGCCGATCAAACAGCACTCAGATTCGCTGATCAGCTCTCCATGCTTCTCCAGGAGGAACTTTACATAATAATCTGCAAGCTCGCTGAACTCGCTGAAATGATACTTTTCCATCAAGACGCCGTCCCGCAGGTATACCTTCTTGTAGAAGTTGTCTACTAGGATGACTCTGATATTGCTTGAGAGAGCCGGGTACAGCGTGGCCATGTAGGCTTCGTAGCCTGAATCGGGATGGATGATGATGGCCAGCCTCTTAGATCGGCCGTTTTTATTCAGTAGCACGGCAGGAATGTACTCGAAATCCTCCACGTTGTATCCCGGAAGGCCGCCTTTCCTGCTGACATCCAGGCAGTGCGAAGCGATCTGCTGCAGTGACTCTTCGAATACCCGGACCAGCCTGTCAGTGGCCTCTTCATCGAGTCTCGTCACCACGCTGAAAATCATCTGCCCGTCTGAGGCCATCCCGTTGACGGCGATCAGGCTCAGATCAGGGTTGGAAGGGTCAATGCTCACACCTGACGGCTCGTTTACGAACTGCCAGAGCCCGCCTGCCTCGCCACTGTCAAGCTGTCCGAGGTAGTTGAACGTCACAGGAGGGAGGCGGAGGTTATTGCACAGCCTGCCTGGGCCTTCGCGGTGGGAGGAGCAGCAGAATGCTCCCCAGCCGATTCCCCTGCGGGGGATCTGCCTCAGTGCCTGCTTGATGCTCACGATGGCCCTGCCGGGATCGTCCGGCACGTTGAGCCTGACAGGACAGACTGTCGTGAACCAGCCCAGAGTGTGGCTGTGGTCTATGGCTGGATCGATATCCTCTCTGCCGTGGCCTTCTACGGTAACGCCCTGTGTATCGCCGCCGTGCCAGTCCTTCAGGGCAAAGGCAAAAGCCGTCAGAAGCAGGTCGTTTACCTTTGTCAGATAGGCCCTGTTGGCCTCCCTGATCAGCTGGCCGGTCAGCTCTCCGCTGAGGCGCAGCTCTCTCTTCAAAGGCTTCGCGCCTTCGTCCCGGTGGGGGCTGTAGTCCGGGAGCGCCCGTACCGTAGCCTCCCAGTAATGTCTCTCATCGGGGTGCTGTTCAGGATAATGCTTTACGGCATTGACCCACTGGCGGTAGCTGCTCGTCTTCTCCTTCAGCTGCTCTCCATGGTACAGCCGCCTCACGTCCTCAATCAGTATTCTCCAGCTCACGGAGTCTGCAATCAGGTGGTGGAGGGCGAAGAACAGTCTCGCGCTGCCATCCTGAAAACCTCTTAGATAGCCGATCTGCCACAATGGTCCGCTCTCGATAACGAACCTGCTCTGCCATCCGGTCAGGACATCGAACAACCTGTCATCAGAGAGCCCGCTTCTGTCCAGTATCTTCAGCTCAGGGACTGCAATCTCGCGCCGATACTGCTGCCTGTCCGCTGAAAAGGCCGCCCGGAGCATGTCGTGATACAGAGCGAGAGACTGGATGCACCGCGCCAGAAGCTCTGTGTCCAGCTCGGGAACCTTCACCATAAAGCTCTGGTTCCAGTGGTTGCATGCATTGAACTGCCTGCTCGCCACATGCTCGAAGAACCACCGCTGGATAGGCAGCAGGTCGAACTCGCCTTCCAGGACGCCCTGTTCTGCGATGACAGGGACTTTCTGCTCCCGGTGCGCGGCGATATGCTCTGAAAGCTTCATCACAGTCGGGTTTTTAAAGATGTCCTTAACTGCACAGTCCAGCCCTGCGTTTCTGAGGCTCGACGAGAGCTGGATGCTCATTATCGAGTCGCCGCCGAGCCTGAAGAAATCGTCGTTGATCCCGACCTTCCCGACGCCCAGCAATCCGCTGAAGATTTCGCAGATCTTCTGCTGCAATTCATCGGCTGGGGGCACGTAAGATGACTCGCCGGCTTCCGCACTCGGCTCCGGCAGGGCTTTGCGGTCCACCTTGCCTGACGCGGAGAGCGGAAATGCCTCCAGCTCCATATAGAACGATGGGATCATGTATTCAGGCAGCAGAGTGGCGAGGTAAGCCCTTATCTCGTCCACCGATGTCTTCCGGGAGATGGTATAGTAGGCGCAGAGCTGTCTGCTGAGGTCTCGCTGGTGGACCGTGACGGCGCACATGGCGATGCCGGGACAGGCAGAAAGCCTGTGCTCGACCTCTGCAAGCTCTACCCTGTAGCCGCGGATTTTCACCTGGTCATCGTTGCGTCCGAGGAACTCGAGATCGCCGTCCCTGGTCCAGCGGGCCACGTCTCCTGTCATATACATGCGCCGCTCGGCAGTCTGGTCGCTATCGTGCAGGAAGGGGTTCTTCAGGAACCGGGCGGCTGTCATGTCAGGCTGGTTCAGATAGCATCTCGCCAGCCCGTCGCCGCCTATGTACAGCTCTCCAGGAACGCCTGCCGGGACAGGGCTGAGATTCCTGTCCAGCACGTACACCTTCTTGTTGCTGATTGGCTTCCCTATGTTCACGTTGCTCCGGTGCGGCGCATACGCCGCAAAGGTCGCGCAGACTGTCGATTCGGTAGGTCCGTACGCGTTAATAAGCTTAACCCTGCCGCCCCAGTATTCCATGGTCCTGCTGTCGCATATCTCCCCTGCGGTGATTATGGAGCGCAGGCTCGTGCAGTCCATATCTTTCGGCAGCAGCTCGAGAAGCTTCGCAGGGATGTCTATGTGGCTGATCTTCGATCTGGCTATGAAGGCTGAGAGCTTTGCGGCGTCGTTTCTCATCTCCCCGGTGCACATGCACAGCGTGGCACCATTAAGCAGCGCGCAGAAGAGAGTGGAGACCGAGGCGTCGAAGCTCAGGGGGGCGAAATGGAGGATCCGCGAGTCACCGGTGATTTCAAGGCTCTTTCTGTGTGATAAGGCCAGGTTGACCACGCCGTACTGCTCGATCATCACTCCCTTCGGAATTCCGGTCGAGCCCGATGTGTAGATGACATAGGCCAGATCTCTAGAGTCGCTGACCCGGCCGGGATTGAAGCAGGGAGACTTTTTGAGCTCGTCGCCGTATTCATCGATGGACAGGGGCAGCGCATCCTTCTCAGTCAGGAAGACCAGGCCTCCAATACACCGTGACGAGGTGATTGTCATCCTGGCCCCGGAGTCGTTTATCTTGAACCTCAGTCGCGTCTGCGGATCAGCCCTGTCGAAAGGCACATAAGCGGCTCCTGATTTCAGGATACCCAGTATGGCGACGATCATATCGAGGGAGCGCTCCATGTAGATGCCGATCAGCGTGTCGCCTTTGATCTCCGCTCCTGTCAGCTCCCGGTAGTCTCTCCTGAGCGTGTGGGCTAAACGGTTGGCCCGCTCGTTGAGCTCCCTGTAAGTGAGCGACTCATTGTCGAACAGGACTGCCTTCCGGTCGGGATTTTTTTCGGCCTGAGCCTCGAAGATCTCTGCTATCGTGCTCTCCCTGGGATAGGAGGCTCCGGTTTCGTTCCAGTCACGGATGATCATATCGCGCTCTGCTGACGACAGGAGCGGCATGTCCTTTATCAGCGCGTTTTCGCCTGAGGCGATCTGGCACAGGATATTCTGATAGTGGCGGGACAACTGGGCTATCCGTGCCTTCTCGAACAGGCTCGTCGCGTAGTTGAAACCGCCGGTGAAGGTCTTCCCTGAGTCGCTGATGAACAGAGAGAGGTCGAATTTTGAGATCCTGTAAAGGCCTGAGCAGTCCAGAGGCTTCATAAATCTGAGCTTTCCCGTCAGACTTGAGTCGCCGAAGCTCTGCACGCTGAACATGATCTGGAAAAGCGGGTGCCGGGAAGGATCCTTCTTCAGGCGGAGAAGCTCTGTAAGCTTTTCGAACGGCATATCCTGGTGCATCTGCACGGCAGCCTGTGCCGCTGCCGTATGCCTGATGAGCCCCCTGATGTCGAGGTCCGGAGTGAATATACATCTCATCACGGTAGAGTTGACGAAGAATCCTACCAGGTCTTCCAGCTGGCGGTACTGCCTGTTTGCCGTTGGAGTGCCTATGATGATATCGTCCTGGCCGCTGTATCTGTAGAGAAGGATGTAGAAGGCAGCCAGAAAAAGGCTGTACGGTGTGGTACCGCATTCACTGACAGCAGCTCTCAGCTTCTCCGACAGCTCGCTGTCCAGCTCGAAGGTGTGGTAGTCTCCTCCGTACTGCACCTCGGCCGGCCTCGGCAGATCGGCGGGGAATTCAAAGGGTCTGTAATCGGCAAGAGCTTTTCTCCAGTATTCCAGCTCGCCCTCGAGCCTCTCTCCCGACAGGTATGCTCTCTGCCAGACTGCAAAGTCCCTGTACTGGATCTCGAGGCGGGGGAGAGTGACGGCAGAGCCGTCTCTGTGAAGGCGGTAAAACTGCTCGATCTCGGACAGGAAGATGTCTGTAGACCACCCGTCGAAGGCAATATGGTGGATGATGAAGAGGAGCCGGCGTTTATTCTCCGTGCGATAAAGCACGGCCCTGAAAGGGTACTCATTGTGCAGATCGAAGACCACGTTGATATCTTCGGCCACGGACATCTCGAAGTCGCTTTCGCTTATCTCCCTTTCCCTGATATACGGCGGATCTGGGCACACCTTCTGCCTGACTTCACCGCTGTCATTCCTGACGAAGACAGTCCTCAGCACCTGCTGTCTCATCACTATGCTCTCGATGGCCTTTTTGAGCGCGTCGATGTCTGTATCTTCATCCAGTTCATAGAGGAGCGGTATGTTGTAGGCGCTGCTCCCGCCTTCATACTCCTCTATGAAGTAGAGCCGCTCCTGAGCGAAGGAGAGGACGGTTTCGTCGCTGCCGCAGGGCTCTATATTAACCTGACGCTTGAACCGGACCATCTCCTCCGAGATATTCTTTACGGTCTTCAGCTCGAAGATCGATGCGACAGGGATCTCCCTCTCGAGAGCCTTCGTCATCCTGTGCGAGAGCTTGATAGCAAGAATGGAGTTGCCTCCCATGCCGAAGAAGTCGTCTGTTATACCGATCTTTTCGATGCCTAATTCAGCAGCCCAGATACGGCATAGCATATCCTCGACGTCGTTTCTCGGCGCAGTGTAGCGATGGTCATCGCCTTTCATGTCCGGCTCAGGGAGAGCATTGCGGTCAACCTTGCCGTTTACAGTAAGTGGCATCTCTTCGAGCTGTGTGAAAAATGACGGTATCATGTATTCAGGGAGCAGCGCGGCGAGATGGGCTCTCAGAGAATCGGCTGATATCTGCTCCCTGGCAACGTAATATGCCGCAAGATATCTGTTTCCTTTATGCTCCCTGCACAGCACTGCGCACTGGGTGACTGACCGGTGCTCGGAGAGCCTCTCCTCGATCTCACCAAGCTCTACGCGGAAGCCCCTTATCTTTATCTGGTCGTCGTTGCGGCCAATGTATTCGATATTTCCGTCAGGTCTCCACCTGGCCAGGTCACCTGTCCTGTACATTCTCAGATTTCGCCCTTCCGCGATCTCTCCGGCGGTAGCGAAGGGGTTGTCGACAAACCGCTCAGCAGTCAGCTCAGGGCGCTTCAGGTAGCCTCGAGCCAGACCTTCTCCGCCGATGTATATCTCTCCTGTGACTCCGATCGGAACAGGCGCGCCTGTTCCGTCCAATATATAGACTCGGTAGTTGTGATAAGGCTTCCCGATCCCTCGCTGGCAGAGCGGAGCCACTGTCGAGATGGTCGTCCCCACAGTGGCTTCAGTGGGGCCGTATTCGTCATAAATGGTGAGGCCTTCGGTGTGATTCAGAAGGTCCCTGTTCAGCTTCTCTCCGCCGACGAAGATCTCTCTGAGGCTGGCGTGCCGGGAGTGCCCGAGCAGCAGATACAGCAGGCTGGGCACCGTCTTGATGAACGACACACCATACCTGTCTATGTGCCTTGCATATTCGTCCATATCCTTCAGTGAGCCAGGGTAGATGGCGATGGTGCTCCCTGTGAGAAGCGGCGCCAGCGTTGTTGTCACTGTCAGGTCGAAGCTCAGGCTGCTGGAGAGATCGAAGATCTTGTGTCCTGGTGAAGTGAAGGATCTGTAGTTCTCCACATAGTTCAATACGCTCCTGTGCTCGAGCATCACGCCCTTGGGCCTTCCGGTCGAGCCTGATGTGTAGATGATATATGCCAGGTCAGTGGGACTGTTTATGGGGGCAGGGTTGCTGACCTTTGCCCTGCACAGCTCATCGGCATAAGTATCGAGTGACAGTGGCACCGTATCGGTCTCGATCAGAAAGACGAGATCTTTTACGCTTTCTGACCTTGTGAGGACAATTCTGCATCCGCAGTTGTTGATCTTGAACCTGAGGCGCTCTGTCGGGTCCGCTGAGTCAAAGGGCACGTAGGCAGCGCCGGCCTTCAGAACGCCTAGAACCGCTATGATCATTTCGATGGAGCGCTCGATATAAATGCCAATCAGTGTGTCGCCCTTGACATCGCTTCCAGTAAAGTCGCGGTAGTCTCTCCTGATGATGTGGGCAAGCTGATTGGCGCGCCAGTTGAGCTCCCTGTAAGTCAATTTCTCCCTGCGGCATATCACCGCAGTCAGATTGGGAGTCTTCTCCACCTGTTCCTCGAAGAGGCTCACGATGGTGCTGTCTCTGTTGTATGAATCGTTGGTCTCATTCCATCTGTTGATCTGCTCCAGCTCACCGCAGGTTACGATTGTGATACTCCTTATAGGGATATCAGGGCTCAACGTCACCTGGTCCAGCACTTTCAGATAGTGGCCCTTCATGCGCTCGACGGTCTCCGGATCGAATAGGCTGACAGCGTAGTTGAACACACCTCTCAAAGCGGCTCCCTGCCCGTCGATGAAGAGTGAGAGGTCGAACTTGGCCGGCTCGTACCAGTCGTCGAGCGCGACAGGGCGGAAGAGCTTCTCTTTATCGCCGCCGAAGCTCTGGAGTCCGAACGTGACCTGAAAGACAGGGTGCCTTGAGAGATCCTTCTCCACCTCGAGGGCCTCCACAACCTTTTCGAAGGGCAGCTCCCTGTACTGCTGCGATTCCATCAGCAGGCGGTGCACTTCGTCCACGAGAGCTGAAAAGGTCATTCCCGGTGTAATGTCGGCTTTCAGCGCCATAGAATTGACGAAAAAGCCGATCATGTTCTCCAGCTCCCTGTGCTCCCTGTTGGCGGCAGAAGTCCCTACGACCAGGCTGCTCTGGCCTGTATACTTGTTGAGCAGCACGTAAAAGGTGGACAGCAAAACAGTATAAAGCGTCACGCCCCTGGAGCCTGCAATGGTGTTAAGCTTTCCAGACATATCTTCACCCAGCTCGAAATGCACGTTGCCGCCCCGATAGTCCACCCTGGCCGGCCTGGCCCTGTCTGTCGGGAGCTCGAGCGTTTCACAGCCGCGCAGTGTGTTTTTCCAGAATGACTTCTGCCGTTCCAGCTCCGGGCCGGTCAGGCGGGCTCTCTGCCAGAGCGCATAATCTCTGTACTGTATGTCGAGCTTCGGCAGCAGAGCCTCCTTCCCTCCTCTGTGTTGAAGGTATAGAGCCTCCAGCTCTCTGTCGAATATCTCTGCCGACCACCCGTCAAAGGCGATGTGGTGCACGACAATCACCGAATATGCGCTTTTTTCAGTTATGAATATGCCAGCCTTCAGAGGACCTTCGCGGACGAGGTCGAAGACGTGGGTGAGAAAGCTTTTCAGCTTCTCCGGCAGCTCTGCCTCTGTGATCCGCTCTTTCTCTACCTGCGGAGCGGATGGAAGGACGTACTGGAAATCGCTGCCGTTATCGTCTCTGCGGAACACTGTGCGAAGCACCTCATGGCGCATGGCGATATCCTGAACGCTTTTTCTGAAGGCGTCGAGATCGGCATCTGCCCCCAGGTCGCAGACCATGGGGATATTGTATGCGCTGCTCCCGCCTTCCAGATGCTCGATAAACCACAGGCGCTCCTGTGCGAACGAGAGCTCCCAGGCTTCGCTCTTGCCAAGACCCTGCAGAATCTCCCTGTCTTCAGAATCTTCCCTGGAGAATAATCTGTTGCGCTTCAGAATCGCGATGATCTCGTCCTTTTTTGCATCGATGAGCTCCTTTTCGACGGGCTCGAGCTTTACGTCTTTCGGCAGAAAGGCTTTCAGCTTATCACCTTCATTCCACAGGCGGATGCCGCGCTTTCCGAGATTGTCGAACAATATGGCCAGGTTCACAGCTCTACCACCTCACCTTCCATTTCAAATTTCTCAATGCTCCCTGTCGCGGAAAATCCGCTGATGGTCCTGTTTTTAAAGATCTCTGACACAGTGATGTCGTGTCCCACGATACCGCGCATCCTGTGCGCCGCTTTGATGGCCAGGATAGAGTTGCCGCCGCTTCTGAAGAAATCGTCTTCGATCCCTATCCTGTCGACGCCCAGTATCTCCTGCCAGAGCCTGCACAGCTCTTCCTCAGTGCCGTTCCTGGGCGCCGTATAACTGTCCCTGCCGCCTTTCCTGTAAGGAGCCGGCAGGGCCTTCCGGTCCACCTTGCCTGATGGCGAGAGTGGGAAGGCTTCGAGCTCCACGTAAAATGACGGGACCATGTATTCAGGCAGCACTGTAGCCAGATAAGCCCTTATCTCGTCTTCCGGTGTTTTTCTTGAGACCGTGTAGAAGGCGCACAGGTATCTGTCGTCATTCCGCTGATACACTGCGACGGCGCACAATGCGATGCCGGGGCAAGCCGACAGTCTGTGCTCGACCTCTGCAAGCTCTATCCTGTAGCCGCGGATCTTAACCATGTCGTCGTTGCGTCCGAGGAACTCGAGATCGCCATCCCTGGTCCATCGGACCACGTCTCCTGTCTTATACATGCGCCGCTCAGGCATCCGGTCGCATTCAGAGAGGAAGGGGTTTTCAATAAAGCGTTCAGCTGTCAGTTCAGGCCTTCCCAGATAGCACCTGGCCAGACCGTCACCGCCGATGTACAGCTCTCCTGGGACTCCCGGCAGTACAGGGCTGAGGTTCCTGTCCAGCACATAAACCTTTTTGTTGTTGATGGGCTTCCCGATATTCACGTTGCTCCGTCCCTGCGAAAAGGCTGCAACGGTCGTGCAGACCGTGGATTCTGTGGGCCCGTATGCGTTGATCAGCTTAATCCTGCCGCCCCAGTATTCCATCGTCCTGCTTTCGCAAACCTCTCCTGCAGTGATTATGGAGCGAAGGCTCGTGCAGTCGAGATCATTCGGCAGGATCTCGAGGAGTCTGGCAGGGATGTCGATATGGCTGATCTGCGAGCCGGCTATGAACGCTGACAGCTTAGCGGCGTCTTTTCTCATCTCCTCGGTGCACATGCACAGCGTGGCGCCGTTAAGCAGCGCGCAGAAGAGAGTGGACACCGAGGCGTCGAAGCTGGACGGCGCGAAATGGAGGATCCGCGAGTCTCCGGTTATATCGAGGCTCTTTCTGTGCGAGAAGGCCAGGTTTATCACTCCGTACTGTTCGATCATCACTCCCTTGGGCGTCCCTGTCGAGCCGGACGTGTAGATTACGTAGGCCAGATTCCGCGAGCCATTTACGCAGGCGGGGTCGGAGCAGGGCGCCTTTTGCAGTTCATCACCGTATTCATCGAGTGAGAGGGGCAGCGTCTCCTTCTCTGTCAGGAAGAGCAGATCTCCAATGCACCGAGATGAAGTGATGGTCATCCTGGCGCCGCAGTCGTTTATCTTGAACCTGAGGCGCGCCGGAGGATCGGCCCTGTCGAACGGCACATAAGCAGCTCCTGATTTCAGGATGCCGAGTATGGCGACGATCAGATCGACAGAGCGGTCCATATAGATGCCGATCAGCGTGTCGCCAGTGATCTCAGCTCCTGTCAGCTCCCGGTAGTCCCTCCTGAGCGTGTGGGCAAGCCGGTTGGCCCTTTCGTTCAGCTCCCTGAATGTGAGCGACTCATTTTCGAACAGGAGAGCCCTGTGATCAGGATTTTTCTCTGCCTGGGTCTCGAATATCTCTGCTATCGTGCTGTCGCAGGGGTATGACTCTTCCGTGGCATTCCAGTCACAGATAATCATATAGCGCTCTGCCGGCGACAGAAGCGGCAAGTCCTTTATCAGCATGTTCTCGCCGGAGGCTATCTGGCGCAGGATATCCGTGTAATGAGCTGCCAGCTGCTCTATCCGCGCCTTTTCAAACAGGCTTGTGGCCCAGGTAATATTCCCTGATATGCTCTCGCTTGAGTCATCAAGGATCAGCGAGAGATCGAATTTCGCAGTGGTGTACCACCTGGAGATGTCGACAGGTTTCAGGAAGTGGGGCCTTTCGGCGCTTTTGAGACTGCCGAAGCTCTGCACGGCGAACATGATCTGGAAGATCGGGTGCCGGGACGGATCCTTTTCGACGTGGAGCAGCTCGACGAGCTTTTCGAACGGCATATCCTGGTGCATCTGTAACGCAGCCTGCGTCGCCGCCGTCTGCTCTATGAGCCCTCTGATGTCGAGGTCCGGGGTAAAGATGCATCTCATTACAGTCGAGTTTACGAAGAAGCCGATGAGATCTTCCAATTGACGGTACTGCCTGTTCGCCGTCGGGGTGCCGATTATTATGTCGTCCTGGCCGCTGTACCTGGAGAGAAGGATATAGAATGCAGCCAGAAAGAGGCTGTATGGCGTGGTATCATATTCACGGACAGCCGCTCTGAGCCTCTCCGACAGCCTGCTGTCCAGCTCGAAGGTGTGGTAGTCGCCTTTGTACTGCACCTCGGCCGGCCTTGGCCGATCGGAAGGGAATTCAAAGGTCCTGCTGTCGGCAAGGACTTTTCTCCAATATTCCAGCTCGCCCTCAAGCCTCTCTCCTTTGAGATAATCCCTCTGCCAGACTGCAAAGTCCCTGTACTGGATCTCGAGGCGGGGGAGAGTGACGGCAGAGCCGTCTCTGTGATGGCGATAGAACTGCTCGAGCTCGGACAGGAAGATGTCGACAGACCATCCGTCGAAGGCGATATGGTGTATGTTGAAGAGGAGCCGGAGCTTCTTCTCCGTTCGGTACAGCACAGCTCTGAAAGGCTGATCTCTGTGCAGATCGAAGACCGCGTTGATATCTTCAACCACGGCTTTTTCAAAGTCGCTTTCTGCGATCTCCCGCTCTGTTATGACAGGCAGCTCTGCGCGCACCTTCTGATGAATATCCCCGCTGTCGTTTCTGACGAAGACGGTCCTCAACACCTCTTGCCTAATCACGATGCTCTCGATCGTCTTTCTGAGTGCATCGATGTCTGTCTCTCTGTCCAGCTCGTAGAGGAGAGGTATGTTGTAGGCGCTGCTCCCGCCTTCGTATTCCTCGATGAAGTAGAGCCGCTCCTGGGCGAAGGAGAGGACGGCCTCGTCACTGCCGCAGGGCTCTATGGTGACCTGGCGCCTGAAGCCGTGCATCCCGTCAGAGAAGCTCTTCACTGTTTTGAGGCTGAAGATCGATGCAACAGGGATCTCCCTCCTGAGGGCCTCCGTCATCCTGTGCGAGAGCTTGATTGCGAGGATGGAGTTGCCACCCATGCTGAAAAAATCATCTGTGATGCCGACCTTATCGACGCCGAGCTCAGCAGCCCAGATGCGGCACAGCATTTCCTCGATGTCGTTTCCAGGCGTCTTATAGTGCTGCTCATCGCCTTTCCAGACAGGCTCTGGAAGGGCCTTTCGGTCTATCTTGCCGTTTACTGTATACGGCATCTCGTCGAGCTGCGTGAAAAAGGACGGCACCATATAGTAAGGCAGCAGCTTTGACAGGTGGGAGCTCAGATCTTCTATATTCACTCTGTTTCCGGCTGTGAACCAGGCGGCGAGATACCTGCTTCCGCCGTGCTCTCTGCACAGCACCGCGCAGTTGGTTACGGAAGGGTACTCGGCCAGCCTGTTTTCTATCTCTCCCGGCTCGATCCGGAATCCGCTTATCTTGATCTGGTCGTCGTTCCTCTGGTGAAACTCGATGGTCCTGTCAGATATCCAACGCACCATGTCACCTGTTCTGTAGAGCTTCAGGTTCCGCCTGCTTCTCCGCTCCTCTTCCGATGCGAAGGGATTGTTGATGAAGCGCTCGGCTGTCAGCTCAGGCCGGTGCAGATATCCTCTGGCAAGGCAATCTCCGCCTATGTAGAGCTCCCCGTAGACTCCCTGGGGAACCGGCTCCATCCTGCAGTCGAGGATATAGGCTTTCTTGTTGGATAGGAGGCTGCCGATGTTCCTGTTTGATCTCGTCCTGTCGTGGCGCGAGTAAGTAGTGCAGATAGTCGCCTCCGTCGGGCCATAGGCGTTGTAATACTGCACTCTGTCGCTCCAGAAGTCCATCATGGCCTGGTCTCCCACTTCGCCGCCTGAGATGATGCACTCAAGGCTCTTTATGGACTTCCTCGGGAGGTTGGCTGTCAGGGCCGGTGTTGAGACGAATATGGAGATTTCGTTTCCTGCGATTAAACCGGCCAGCTCATCGCCTGACAGACAGGCTATGGATCTTATGACGTGGAGAGTCGAGCCTCTGAAAAGAGACAGCGCGAGCTCGGTCCATGATGCATCGAAGTTGATTGATATGCTCTGGATCACGTTGTCAAAGGCCCTCGTCGTCTTGAACCTGTCCCTGTGATAGCTGATGAAGTTCACCACGCCGTCGTGCCTCGTCATCACTCCCTTGGGCCTCCCTGTCGAGCCTGAGGTGTAGATGATGTATGCTAGATCGTCCGGCGAGTTGATGGATACGGGATTATCCATTGAAGCCTTCTTTATCTCGCCGAGATATGTATCCATGCTGAGAGGCATCGTGTCCGTTTCGGCCAGGAAGACCAGGGCCTCCAGCGAGCCTGAGGTGGTGATGATCATCCTGCACCCGCAGTCGTTTACCTTGAACTTCAGCCTGTCCTCAGGGTCGGCCAGGTCGAAGGGAACGTATGCCGCTCCGGATTTCAGTATCCCCAGGATGGCGGTGATCATGTCCATGCCGCGCTCGATATACAGGCCTATCAGGCTGTCGCTCTTCAGATCTTCTCCGCACAATTCCCTGTATTCGCGGCGTATCGTATGAGCCAGCTGATTGGCTCTTTCATTGAGCTCTCTGTATGTCAGGCTCGAGCCCTCGAACACGACGGCCCTGTTATCAGGTGTTTTCGCAGCCTGCTCCTCAAAAAGCGATTGGATTGTCTTCTCCTCCGGCCAAGGCGATTCTGTGCTGTTCCATTCATAGATGATCTGGCGCCGCTCGCGATCTGAAAGAAATGACACAGAGTCGATCTCAGCACCGGGAGAGTCGAGAAGGCCCTCCAGCAGTGATGTCAGATGCCCTGCGGACCTGTCGAACACCGAGCTGTCCAGTATGCTTTCGTTGTAGCATATATTGCCGCAGATAAAACTGCCGCCTCTTCTGAAGATCATGTGCAGTTCCGAGTTGCCGAGTGTCTGAAATGGGATGGCCGTCGAGGGCAGCCCTTTCAGGTCGATGGGAGTTGAGAAGATTGTATCGGCTTCAACTGCGGTCACGTTCAGATAGTTGCCGGAGCGCTTTCCATACTTGACAGAAGAAGCTCTGTTGTAGCGCGCCGCTATCAGGTCGAAAGGCACGTGCTGAAAAGGCCTGGAGCGCTCCCTCTGCTCCCGGATCGCATTGACGGTTGACTTGAGGGTGGACTGTGCCGTGAAACCGACGAGCATGGGCAGGGAGTTGACGAGATATCCTTCCAGATTGCGCAGGTGCTTCGGCCTCATGCTCACCGGATATAGTAGAGATATCTCGTCACAGCCTGAGAGCTTTTTCACGAAGATGCTCCACAGGGCTGTCATCAGGTGAAAGACGGTGCAGCTTTCTTTCTGTACATAGTCGTATACCCTGATGATGAGCCTTTCGTCCAGTTCGAAGGGGATGACTCTCGGGGAAAAGCCTGTCTCATCAGGCAGGCGCTCCTTTCTGGGCAGGTTTATGTAAAGTTCCCGCTGGCCCAGGACGCTTTCCCAGTATTCCAGTCCTTCGTCGAAGGGGTGCTCCCTGAAGAAGGCTTCCTCATATTCAATGTAGCTTCTGAGGCAAGGCGAATCGTGTACGACCTGTGAAAGATCGAGGGCTTCAGACGCATAAAACTGCGATATCTCATCAGATACAAGGCGTCCTGAAGTTCCGTCGATTATGGTGTGATGGAAGATCAGCGCGACGCAGAAGTCATCCTCACCGGCTTTTATGATGGCGAATCTGAAGAGCGGAGCCTCTGTCAGCCTGAAGGCGTGCCTGCTCAGTCTCGTGATCAGCAAATCTACCTCTCGCTTCTCCCGTCCTGTATAGTCATAATACTCGACCGGATCAGGTATCTCCGGATTCAGGACCTGATAGAGGACGTCATTCTCCTCGATGAACGACGAGCGAATGACCGGATTTTTATTGACGAAGCACCGGATTGCATCCCTGAGATGCGGAGCGTCCAAAGGCCCTGATATCTTTGAGATAAAACCCAGGTTGTATCTGAAGTCGGCCGGCTCCATGAGCCATTCATCCCACAGGAGTCTTGTGTATCGGCTTGCACGGTATCTTAGTTCCTTTGTCATGACAGCCCTGTCTCCTCCCTGGGTTCTGAGTGAGCCTGGTTTCCATTGAAACATTGGCACGGTCGATGGTGGATGGTTTCCATCACAAAGACACAATCGGTGAAGGCGGCTGCCTTGTCATGGGCTCGCGCCTCTGTAAGATATCTGTACAGATCACCTGCAGAATATGACCTGTGTAATATAGAAATACAAGGCGGGCCTGCAATGCTCCTTTATGCTGGCATAACTTAGTCCGCTTTGCTCATAATTGGAATGTCTCGGAACTTCTATAGAAACGCTGCCTGCCCCCGTTAAGGGGAATGATGGGTTGAAAGATGGATTCACCTGATTGTGACTGGTGTCTGTCTGAGCCTCGATGAAATGAGCTGGATTACCACTGTTACATTCACAAACCGGCCAACCTAGTGACGTTTACAGGTAAACTATCCCGACAGGGGCCCTCCAGATGCATGAAATGCCTGCCCGCATTCACCTGCATAAAACCGGAAGGCCCCTGTCAGAGATTTTATATATTTATGCTACTTTCTGGCAAGGTCAAAACGGTCAAGGTTCATGACCTTGTTCCACGCCTCTGTAAAGTCGTGTACGAACTTTTCCTGTGAGTCCCCGCATCCATAGACTTCTGCCAATGCCCGGAGCTGGGAGTTCGAGCCGAAGATAAGATCGACACGCGTGGCGGTCCACTTCAGCTCACCTGTCCTGCGATCGCGCCCTTCGAACAAGTCCCGGGCTTCCGATACGGCCTTCCACTCTGTACCCATATCGAGCAGGTTCACGAAGAAGTCGTTTGTCAGCGCCTCCGGCCGATCTGTGAAGACGCCGTGCTTTGATTGCCCGCAGTTGGCTCCCAGAACCCGCATGCCGCCAATGAGAACTGTCATTTCAGGTGCGGTCAGCGTCAGGAGCTGCGCCCTGTCGACCAGCAGCTCTTCGGCTGATACAGAGAATCTGGTCTTCTGATAGTTGCGGAATCCATCTGCAACCGGTTCGAGCACGGCAAAGGACTTTGCATCGGTCTGTTCTTGTGAGGCATCCATACGTCCCGGCGTAAAGGGAACAGTAATATTCAGGCCGGCGTTCTTCGCCGCCTGCTCGACTCCAGCGCAGCCGGCCAGAACTATCAGGTCAGCGAGGGAGACATTCTTCCCTCCTGACTGGGCGCTGTTGTAATTGCTCTGGATGCCTTCCAGGGTCTTGAGTACCTTCGCCAGCCTGTCAGGCTGATTGACTTCCCAATCCTTCTGCGGCGCCAGCCGGATTCGGGCACCGTTAGCCCCTCCGCGCTTGTCAGAGCCCCTGAAAGTGGATGCCGACGCCCAGGCCGTTGAGACCAGCTCCGAAACTGACAGGCCGGAAGCCAGGATTGTCCCTTTGAGAGAAGCAATGTCCTGTTCATCAATCAGTGTGTGATTGACTGCAGGAATCGGATCCTGCCAGATGAGCTCCTCTGCCGGAACCTCAGGGCCGAGATACCGTGTGCGTGGCCCCATGTCGCGGTGCGTCAGTTTGAACCAGGCGCGTGCAAACGCATCTGCAAACTGGTCAGGGTTCTCCATGAAGCGGCGGGAGATTTTCTCGTATTCGGGGTCAAACCGAAGCGAGAGGTCGGTGGTAAGCATAGTAGGCGCGATTCGCTTTGAGGGGTCATGGGCTGCCGGTACGGTGCCTGCGCCTGCACCGCCTTTGGGCTTCCACTGGTGCGCCCCGGCCGGACTCTTCATAAGCTCCCATTCAAAGCCGAACAGGTTCCAGAAGAAGTTAGTGCTCCACTTTGTCGGTGTAGTAGTCCAGGTGACTTCCAGGCCGCTTGAAATGGTATCAGAGCCTTTGCCGGTACCGAAGCTGCTCTTCCAACCGAGCCCCTGCTCTTCGATGTCTGCGGCTTCGGGCTCAGGTCCCACGTGTTTCGCATCGCCGGCGCCGTGAGTTTTACCGAAGGTGTGGCCGCCAGCTATGAGCGCAACTGTCTCTTCATCATTCATCGCCATGCGGGCGAAAGTCTCACGAATATCCCGTGCCGCGGCTATCGGGTCTGGATTTCCGTTCGGGCCTTCCGGATTGACGTAGATCAGGCCCATCTGCACGGCAGCGAGCGGATTCTCAAGATTTCTGTCGCCAGAGTAGCGCTTGTCATCCAGCCACTTGTCTTCAGAACCCCAGTAAACGTCCAGTTCAGGTTCCCATATGTCCTCACGTCCACCTGCGAAACCGAACGTCTTGAATCCCATCGATTCCAGGGCGACGTTGCCGGTGAGGATCATCAGATCTGCCCATGATATTTTCCGGCCGTACTTCTGCTTGATCGGCCAGAGCAGCCTCCGTGCCTTATCGAGGTTGACGTTGTCAGGCCAGCTGTTGAGTGGAGGGAAGCGCTGGCTTCCACTGCCTCCTCCGCCGCGGCCGTCGTTAATGCGGTAAGTTCCGGCGCTGTGCCATGCCATGCGAATGAACAGAGGCCCATAGTGCCCGAAGTCTGCCGGCCACCAGTCCTGCGAGTCTTTCATCAGCGCCTGAAGATCCTTCTTTACTGCCGAGAGATCGAGACTGTTGAACTCTTCAGCGTAGTTGAAATCTTTACCCATCGGATTGGATTTGGAGGAATGCTGGTGCAGGATACCGAGGCGCAGTTGGTTCGGCCACCAGTCCCGATTCGACGTTACTCTGCCGGATGTGTGTTTTTGAGCGCCTCCTGCTTCTTGTCTCATGCCATCTTCATGCACGGTTTTTACTCCTTTCAGTATTTACAGATGTTTAATTCGGTGGGTGCCTTTTATCTGCAAATCGAACAGTGAAGCACCCTGCTGTTCGAGTTATTTACCACCTTCTTGACAGGGAGCCCCCGGTTATATACCTCCTTTCTGATATGTTTGTTTGGAAGACAATCTGATCTCATTGTCTTCCTGTAGATTCATCCTGTTTCTCAGTAGATTCACAGAAGCCTCTCAGGCCTTCTGGAATCGCCTGACTGGAATTTGAAGAAGCTGAGGATGTGGGCAGGAATGGTCAGGGCAGAACCTGCCAGAGCAGGAAAAAACATAGCAGCAATCATAAGTTTTTTCATTAGTAGTATTCTTCTCCGAATATGGTGAAGTACAAGAGAGTGGGAAAACAGGATCTGGCCCCCCCTGCGATTATACCAGAAAGAATAACCTCAAATCAACTTACATCAATAATGCACTAATACCTGCTGGCAGCAGAGTTCGAGGAAATAGAGCGGTGCATAGTCTATCGCGGCAGATCTGACTATGCAAAAACCCTTTCGCGGCTGACCACGCATCAGGGCTCAATCTTCTGTGCCATAAAGGAAAGAGAGAACCATGCCGAACCTGTTTCCCCAGGAGATCTCATCGTGATAGCCCCAGTAATCCTCAAAATAGAGGAGGTTCCTCCCTGAGATAAATCCCTTTTCCTCCAGTATTGCACAGAGCTCGCGTGCTTCCTGGAGAGGATCTGCATCATCTTCATCCTCTTCGGCATCCTCTGAAGAGCTATCTTCCTCTTCATCAACATCATCTTCCGGGTCCACTTCCGGATCCTCTTCCCCGTCTACTTCGTAGCCAAGAGCTGAGAGATCTTCCTCCCCGTCTTCTTCTTTCTCTTCTTCTTCCAGTTCGTCTCCTTCTGTCTCGTCATCCTGTTCTTTGAGACCATCCTCTGTCTCCTCTTCTTCTTCATCATCTTCTCTCATGCCCATATCAATCCAGATCTTCATCTCATCGGGATTCATATTCCATTCCTTCGCCATCTGAAGGATGATCTCATTATCCCACCAGAGAGATGGTGAAATTACGCCAATTCTGCCAAAGAAATCCGGATATTTAATCGCGGCATACAGAGAAAGCAATCCTCCGAGAGAGGAGCCAACAATACCGGTATCTTCCCTGAAAGGACGTACTCTGTAATGGCTGTCTATGTAAGCCTTCACTTCCTCGATAAGGAACTGCAGGTAAAGATCGGCGTAGCCGCCTGTTCCTTCCTTATCATCCACTGTTGGAGTGTATTCATCATCTCTCCACTCGCTGTTAGCTATTCCAACCACTATGATCTCTTCTATCTTACCTTCAGCCATCATTGATTGAGCCGTGGTATCTACATCCCAGCAGAGAGGTCCCTCTCTGTGCTCGCTGAAGATATTCTGTCCGTCCTGCATATACAGCACAGGGTATGCTCTGTCAGGGTCTTCGTCATAGCTTGGCGGAGTCATAATGTAAATCTTACGTTCATTATCAAGAAATTCTGAATAAAGCGTTTCAATATGAATCATGATTATCACCTGCACTTTTGAAGTAAAGGTTATTTTACTTCGATCTTTCTGAAATGTCAAATCAGAACGGAAAGGTTCTGATTATCAGATAGCATTTATTCTTCACAGGTTAAGAAATGGGGGTACGGAGGATCGCAGAGGTCTGGAATCTGAGTGAGCGGACGTTCGATGAACCCACCGGGTGCGCTTCCTTGTTTATATTCACGAGTAAA
>Ga0302251_1000660_pt1 | contig 28625 bp, 21 predicted proteins | sample AAG_RA_Gln_MG_FD_193534 | JGI IMG/M metagenome (GOLD analysis project Ga0302251, IMG submission 193534) | Enriched activated sludge microbial communities from anaerobic digester in WTTP, New Holstein, Wisconsin, United States - AAG_RA_Gln | ecosystem: Engineered > Bioreactor > Anaerobic >... | reverse complement strand
TATGTCAAGGAGACTGTTCAGCAAGGGCACTTTTTAAATGACTTGTAAGCGCCGGTGTATTTTTTCTGTACAGTATCACGCCTTCCGGTTTTGGGTGCAGATTTGTCCGCCCCGCCAACCGGAAGGCTTATTTATTATATCTGCATGCGGCAAAGAGCAGTTGGCGGCACGATATTCGGCAGTTTGCGGCACGATATTCGGCAGTTTGCGGCAAGGCAGCAGAGCAGTCTAAGGACAAATGTGGAGAGCATTAACAATATGGAGCCAAAACAAAAAGATATGATGCTTTTTTGAAGCCATATCAATTTATTTTCAGCAGGGACGGTGATATAATAACTATATATTCGACATAGGAGGGCCAGAAAATGCCGATTTACTGTAGATTGTCGACTTTGATGGGCGAAAAAAGGTATAAGATACAAGATGTTTTCGAGCAGACCGGATTGTCGCGCGCTACAATTTCCAATCTGTATCACGATAAAATGCAGCGGATAGATTATGAGACATTAGGAAAGCTGTGCAAGCTCTTTGGATGCACCGTAGGGGATATCCTTGAATATGTCGATGATATTGAGTCCATTTTATGACTCACTATTTTTGTTATACTGAAATAAACGCGTGAAAGGAGGTGTTTTGAATGTGGTGTAAAAACTGTTGTCGTGAAACACAGAGCGATGTTTGCGAAATATGCGGGGATGCTACAGTAGATAAAATACCTTCCGAGGTGTATTGGTGCCCACATTGCAAGGTTCCTTTGATTAAGAGCCAGAACAGCGCGGATAAGAACGAATGTCCTTTATGCCATCAAGAGGTAAGCTATTTCTGTGCTGATGTCCGCCCGGTGTTTCCCCAAGAGCGACTGCTTGTTGAAATCATGCTAGGGAAACCGTTGGCCTATTTGAAAGCCAGCGTTTGGGCTGCTGATAACAGATATTATTTTGACGGAAAACCAATCACGGTTTCTTTCGGAGCTTACCGAAAGAAAACCCCTGGTGAGTTGCGTAATTTGCTGGAAAAGTATGCCCCTCAAAATGATAACTCGTTTTTCGAGCAACATATGCAGCGATTTGTAGAATCCAACACAACCCGCCTCAACTATGTCAAAGATGAAGCGTTTGAGTTTATAAAAGCTACCGCCAAAACCTATACGAATGAATGCGTCGTGCTTTCATTTTCGGGCGGCAAAGATTCCACCGTAACGGCGGACTTGGCTGTTCGGGCATTATCTGATCCGAGCCTAGTACATATTTTCGGTAACACTACGCTGGAATTTCCTTTGACCACAGACTATATCCAGCGTTTTCATAAGAACAATCCCAAATCTATTTTGAAAACCGCAATCAACAAGGAACAAAACTTCTACAATGTTTGCGAGGATATAGGACCACCTGCAAGAATGCTTAGATGGTGTTGCTCCATGTTTAAGACCGGCCCCATCACGCGGGTACTGAATAGCCTGTACCCCAACCGTAATATTTTGACTTTCTACGGCATACGCAAGTGTGAATCCGTCAGCAGAAGCAAATACAATCGCGTGGAGGATAATGCAGAATCAGTAAAAATTCAAAAACAGAAGGTTGCCTCCCCGATTTTCTTCTGGAAGGATATTGATATATGGCTTTATATTCTGGGAGAAGATATTGACTTTAACGATGCATATCGTCTGGGCTATGATCGCGTTGGCTGTTGGTGCTGCCCGAACAACAATGCAAGAGCACAGTTTTTATCCCGGATTTATATGCCTGAGCAGTCTGAAAAATGGCGTGACTTCTTGATCTCCTTCGCGCGGAGAATTGGCAAGCCAGATGCAGAAGAATACGTTGATAGCGGAAAATGGAAAGCTCGGCAGGGTGGTAATGGCGTTGCCGCAGCCGAGGATGTAAAAATACGTTTTACGAATTGCACGACTGAGGATCACGCAAAGGTGTACGAACTTACAAAACCAATGGATGACAGTCTGATTGGAATGTTTGCTCCCTTCGGAAAGATAGCTCCTGAGCTCGGGCGCAAGCTCATCAGCGAAACCATTGTTGTTGATATCAAAACCAATGTTCCCATCCTTTCTATTCAACCTTTCGCACAGGATGGATATGCGTATTCGGTAAAGGTAAAGACAATGGATGTCGAAAAAAACGAAGATTTGCAGCGCATGGTGGGTTATCAGATTCGCAAGTTTAATGCTTGCCGTAAATGCCTGAAATGTGAATCGCTGTGCCGTGCCGGAGCGATCTCCATTACCAACGATGCGTATGTAATCAATCCTGATAAGTGTAAACGCTGTAAAATGTGTGTGACCGCCAAATATTTAGACGGTGGCTGCATGATGGTGAAATACCTCAAAACCAAAGAGTGAGGAACGGTGAAAATATGCCAAACATGAGATTCAGAGCGCATGACACCTTTTTTATAAGAAAAGGCTGGCTGAGTAAAGGTATTAGAAACGTGCAGAACGACCCTGCCGTGTTCATGGGAATAAACGGGAATCCCATGGATATTCTTGGCATAGGTGCGAACATGGTGAAAGCCCTCCGGTATTGGCTTCAAGCCGTCGGCTTGACACAAGAACCAGATGTAGGGCGCAGAACGCAAACATTGACGCCGCTGGGAGAAATCATTACCGAACACGACCCCTATATTGAGGAACTCGGGACCCTGTGGCTGCTTCATTATAAACTGGCGACCAATCAAGCGGACGCAACAGCATGGTATTACTTTTTCAATGAGTTTAGGCTAAATGAATATACGCGGGAGGACTTCGTTGCCCAGCTCTCCAGCTATATCCGCCTGAACGGAGAAGAAATCGCTGAGAAGTCTCTAAAAGACGATTACAACTGTATTATCAGTACCTACGTTCCACGTACAAAATCCAGCCCGGACAAGGTACAGCCGGAAAGTAATATAGATTGCCCGTTCGGAGAGCTTGACCTGATTGATATTGCAAATAAAAAGGCCAAGACCTATAAAAAAGCAACCCCCAAAAAGGACATGATTCATCCATTGATACTGTTGGCTGTGCTCGTAGATCAAGCCCATGGCCAAAAGGAGATTCGCATATCTGCTATACAGAACGATCCATGCAATGCCGGCAGAGTGTTCAACCTTGATATTATCACCCTTACGGCTCTACTCTACAAGATTGAGCTTCTTGGGTATATAAAGGTCGAAAGAACCGCTGGTCTGGACATTGTCAAGATACGGACGGAACTCGACTTTTTAGGTTGTGTCAGGGAGTATTACCGGGCAATCAACAACTAAAGTCTGTTATGGGAGATAAAACTATGCTGAACGAATTTATCAGTGTTGCGGAGGGTTTCCAAACTTCTGTCAACATTGCCTATGACTTATATGGCGACGAAAAAGCAAAAAGCTTTATACCTACAATATCTGCGATAGATATCATCGAGGATGTGATGCTTAGTACCGCATCGACATCGGCTCGCCGTGCACGTATCCTGATTGGAGCATATGGTCGGGGCAAATCGCACATTATTCTTGTTTTGCTTTCGCTGCTGTTCAAAAAAGACCGGGCGCAGTTTGATACCCTTCTTACAAAGATGAAGGAAGTCAATCCGGGACTATATGATTTTGTACTGGAATATCTTAAAAGCGATAAGAAAATACTACCTGTTGTCATAAGCGGCAGTAGCGCAAGCCTCACGCAGTCCTTTCTCAATGCCTTGCAGCAAGCGCTACACAGCGCAAAACTGGATTCTTTAATGCCGGAAACACACTTCAAAGCGGCGATTACATCCATTGAAAACTGGAGGACGAACTACCCTGACACTTATAAGCGGCTACTGTCAGAGCTGACCGAACCGCTTGATACTTTCATTTTGCGTTTGCAAGAATATGATGTTACCGCATACGAGCGTTTCACTGAGCTATATCCCGCGCTTACCTCCGGGAGCGTTTTTAATCCGTTCCTCGGCTTTGATGTGGTAGAACTTTATGAGAAAGTCACCAATGAGCTTTGTGCGAACGGTTATAACGGAACCTTTATCATTTATGACGAATTCAGCAAATATCTGGAATCCAGCATTGCAAACGCCACGATCAGCGACATCAAGCTCTTGCAGGATTTCGCGGAAAAGTGTGACCGCAGCGGAAACAAGCAGATGCACCTTATGCTGATCTGCCACAAGGATATAGCAAATTACATAGATGAGAAGCTGCCAAAAGAAAAAGTTGACGGCTGGCGCGGAGTTTCAGGCAGATTCAAGCACATGAACCTGCACAACAACTACTCGCAGATGTATGAAATTATTTCTGCCGTAATCACGAAAGACCCGCAAGTGTGGCCTGCTTTCTATCAGGAGCACCGGGACAAGTTTGATGATCTTATCAAAAGATTTACCGCTAACAGCCTGCTGAGTACGGCAAACGGCGAAGCTGTAAACGCGGCGATTGAAGGATGCTATCCGCTACATCCAATCTCAACCTTTATTTTGCCACGCCTATCCGAAAAGGTTGCGCAGAATGAACGTACTCTTTTTACGTTCTTGTCTGCCAGTGATAAGAATACGCTTTCTGCATTTTTGAATTCTGCGGAAGGCGATTTCCCCATGCTTACGCCCGATTTGATTTATGACTATTTTGAACCGCTGCTGAGAAAAGAGCCGTATACCAGCGATACGCATAAGCTCTATAAGCTCACAAGCAGCGTTTTGCGAAAGGTTGCGCCGGATTCACTGGGAGCCAAAATCATCAAGACGATCTCGCTCATTTACATCATTGAGCAATTTGAAAAACTGCCGCCTGTGAACGATATTATCATAGAGGCTTTTTATGATACGACATACAGCACTCAAAGCATCAGCGATGCCTTGAACGGACTTATAGAAAAGGATTGTATTGTCTACCTCAAGCGCAGCAACAACTATCTGAAGCTCAAGGAGAGCAGCGGTGTAGATATTCCCGGTGAAATTGAAAAAGAAGTTGAAAAGCTAAAAATCAGCGAAACCGTAACCGATATCTTAAACCGTTCGGTATCTGATAGCTATATGTACCCCACGCGCTATAATGACGAGCATGAAATTACCCGCTATTTCGACTTTACTTATATCAGTACCCACGATTTTGCAAAAACAACCGATTGGGAAGAACGGTTGCATCAGTCCGAAGCAGATGGAATTGTATTTGCTGTCGTACCCAAAAAAGAGGACGAGTTAGAGGAAATCCGCAAAATTATCGTAGAACGCAACCTGAACAATGAGCGTATTGTGTTTGCTGTTCCTCTCAAATTCAAAGCCATCGAAAAAATCGCTTATGAGTACGCTGCGGTGATACGGCTAAAATCACTTGTAAGCGATGACGAGCAGTTAAGCGATGAATATGAGATATATATTGAGGATTTAAATGAGGTGCTGGGGAGCTTCTATCTCGCATACTCGCGCCCTGAAAATGCCGCCGTGGATTATTATTATGGCGGTGTTCGCCGCAAGCTCTATCGTAAGGCGCAGCTTTCCTCGCTGCTTTCCCAAATCTGCGAGGATGTTTTCCCGCATACGCCGGTTATCAACAATGAGGCCATCAACAAGAATCATCTGCCGACCGTCGCGGTAAACAGCCGAAACAAGATTCTTTCGGGGCTTCTCGCAAACCATCTGGAACCCAATCTAGGCATGACAGGTACCGGTCAAGAGGTCTCCATGATGCGCAGCACCTTAATTCAAACAGGAGTGCTTATCAATCAAGATACACAAGCGCTCCTTGAAATGCACCCTGCCGATGCGAACATGGCTCATGTTCTCGCAATTATTGAGAATTTCTTTAGCGGTGCAAATGCAGGAAACGGGCTTTCATTTGCCGTGCTTTACGAACAACTGACCTCTCCAGAGTACGGCATTGGATTAAAGTCAGGTGTAATCCCAATATATATTGCTGCGGTACTCCACCTGTGCAAGAACAACTTAGTCATTAAATACGGAGACACCGAGACCAAAATCACCGCAGATCTGCTCAACAGCATCAATGAAAATCCCCAAGCCTACACTGTGATCATGGAGGACTGGAACGAAGATAAGGCGCGGTATATGTCCGCGCTCTCAGAGCTTTTTGAAGAGTATATAGTGGACAGCGAAAGAAGCTACAACGCTTTTGCATATCTCGTTTCCGCCATGAGCCGGTGGTATATGGCTTTGCCCAAGTATACAAAAGATGCCGTAGATACTTACATAGGCAGCGGAAAGTTTGAGCCGCTTCCGAAATCAACCAAGCGATTCATAAACAGTCTAAGGCAGCAAAATTACAATCCGCGCGAGTATCTGTTCAAGAAGCTGTTTGCCGCCTTTGATTATAAAAACTTTGACCTGGCTGCTATTGCAAATATCGCAGACACCAAAAGATGTCTGGATTCTACGCTTTCAAACTTAATCACCACCATTGGCACAGATATTAAGACTTTATTTGGCGGTAAAAAGAAGCGGGAATCCACAAGCTCGGCGGCGCGTGACTGGTATGAGGGGCTAAAACCCGATACTATTCAGCACCTTTTCCCGCGCGGAGAAAACAAAATCCTTGGTCTATTTAAGACCGCCACAAGCGATGATGCGTTGTTTATCCAGCGGCTTTGCAAGGCGATAAGTGGATTAAGAATAGACGATTGGGCGGCAAGTACAATACGCTCCTTCATCAATGATATGACTGCTTTCAAAGAGACCGTTGAAGCGTTTGACCGGGAAGAAAAGAACCCAGAGCTGTCTTCCGCAGGAAGCTACCGTCTGGTATTCAGCGACGCAGACGGCAATGAAAGCGTAAAAACATTTCCCAAGGCGGAATACAGTCCCAAGGCAAAGCTCTTACTTAATGACATAACTACCGCTTTGGATGAGATGGGACAATCTATAACCGAGCAAGAAAAGAGACAGGTGCTTTTGGAAGCGCTTGAAAAGCTATGTTAGAAGGTGTGACGATATGACTAAACAGAAATTCATCGAACAAATCGAGCTTAGATTTAAAGAAGCTGATGACTTTGATTTGTTTAATTCCGGCGAAGATAATGAGATTATCATACCTTCATTTGATGTGAAAATTACCTTTAACGATAATAATACATTCAATATCTACCGAGATTTTTGTTATCCGATAAGGGAATGTGAAGAAAATTTCGAAAATGAATATCGAACTGTTCTGCAAGAAACAACTGTGAGCTTGCTAGAATCACATTTTGGTGTTCAACCGTGTGTGGAGGATGAATGCGGATATGGATGCCCGTTTGACGACTCATTAGTTGGTTATTGGAACAAGCCATTTAATGTTGATTTCGTTATTTCGTTTGTTGAAGTTTGTATGAAATCTGAAGCCGAAGATATTGGAAATGCCGTATCAAAGCTCATAATGGAATCTGTTTCCGAGCAGGCAGAAAAATATGAGCTTGTAAAACTTGACGACGATTCCTATATCAACAACCAGAAAAATTTGATTGTTTTTGCAAAAGATATTGTTTCATTCAATCCAAAGAAAATTGATATAAGTTCTTTAGAACAAATCAATTATCCTGTTTCTGCAACTCGATATTTTTGTGGCAGAATGCAATCTGGAAAAATTATTGCAGTCGATATGAAATCTATTGTTATGTTTTTTAAGTTATGCGACCATTTCCATATAGATAAGTCTGATTTTGATTTTTATAGTGATGGGAGAGAGTGTCTATATATTAAAGGGAAACTAAAAGCCATTATTTCGATAGAAACAAATGCCGACGAGATAGTAGATGAGGAATATTCACTTTTTATCAGGAAACTCGATGCCTTAAAAAAGATTAAACCACAAGTAAATAGCGCAACACTTGACTTTTCCCATCTTACTTATGAGGATTTTGAGCGGTTATGTTACAATATTTTGATTAAACGAGGTTTTATTGATGTTCATCCTGTAGGAAAATCAAACGCTTCCGATGGTGGAAAAGATATTCTGGCTTCTGAAGAATACAGGACAATAACCGGAATTGAGACTCGAAAATGGATTTGGCAATGTAAACATTCCAAGAAAAGTTTGAACCGTAAAGATGTTTCTGAGATAAATGATCTTCTTCAAGAGAATAATGCTTCCGCTTATGGTTTACTTTGCTCAAGTTCGCTCACCCCAGACTTAATAAACAGATTGGAATTGAAGAAAAGTGCAGAAGTAAGAATCGTTTATTATGGAACTACTGAGTTGAACACTTTGCTTTCGCAATATCCTGATTTACTCGCTAAATACAAGTTGTTAGGGGGTGCCGATAGATGAGCAGGACTGCATATTTTGACAATGCCGCGACCACATTTCCCAAGCCCGAGGAAGTCTATTCTTTCATGGATCAATTTTATCGGGAATGTGGAGTAAACGTGGGGCGTGGCCAACACAAGCTGGCTGCCAGAGCATCTGCATTGGTTTCCGATACACGGGCTGGTCTCCTTGAACTGTTCCATTGTAGTAACAAGAAGGTCGTATTTACTCATACCGCCACCGAAGCGCTTAACACGATTCTGCGCGGAATACAGGTGGACGACGGCTGCATCGTCTATGTTTCTCCGTTCGAGCATAATGCAGTAACCCGTGTTCTCTACCAAACGCAGAAGGACATGCATATTGAGGTTGAGCAGTTATCCGTTGTTCGTGAGGCCATTCAATACGATCTGAACGGAATCAAGAAACAATTTACATCCAAAGCACCGTCCGTTGTGATTGTGAGCCATGCCAGCAACGTATGCGGCGTCGTAGCCCCGATACAGGAAATCTGTGCTTTGGCAAAACAGCATCATGCCGTCACGGTAATTGATATGTGCCAAACAGCCGGTCTTGTTGACACCGATCTAAGCAGCAGTAATATCGATTTTGCAGTATTTGCCGGTCATAAAACCCTTTACGGGCCATTCGGCGTCGCCGGGTTTATTTGTGCTGAAACAGCGAAGTTTTCTCCGCTGCTCTTTGGCGGCACAGGCGTGGACTCTGCAAATCAGGAGCTGCCAGGGTCAATTCCAGAGCGGTATGAGGTTGCCAGCCCGAATATTCAGGCTATTTCTGGTCTATATGCAGCGCTCAAATGGATTAAGAAAACTGGTATAGCCGATATTTACCGGCAGGAGCAAGCCAATCATCACAAGCTGCTGGAGCTGTTGCGGAAGTACGATAACATTCAGATCGTTGCCCCAGATGAATCAAACGGTATTGGCGTCGTCTCCTGTGTTTTTGTTGGATACAGCAGCGACAATATTGGCAACGTACTGAGCGAAAAGGACATTGCTGTCCGAACAGGACTTCACTGCGCACCATATGCCCACCGCTTCCTTGAAACATTTCCGGCAGGGACAGTGCGCTTCAGCGTAAGCTATTTCAACACCGATGAGGATTTTGAGCAGTTGGCATCAGCGCTTGATTATATCGCTGAAAACGCCTGATTACCAACCATAACAAAACCACTAGAAAGCGGGCGATGATATTGAGAGAGAGCGACTTTGCGGAATATCTAAACAACGACCCCAACATCAAAAGCAAGGTTAAGGCGGTCAATTCAAGGCTAAGCAAAGCCAGATTGGTTGAACGGCAGTTTGAAACCTCTCTGGATAGCATAGTCGCAGACGATAATCTGATGTTTCAAACCCTATGCCGCATAAAAAATGAAATGAACGACACTAACGGCAACATTTCCAATGCTGTAAGAAAGTACTACTTGTTTTTAAAAGGAAAAGAATTCCCACCCTTGTCTGAATGGCGCGGATGATGCAGGAGGATAGCGATGAGCTTAAAAGAAGTATCCCTAAAAAATGAATATCGCTCCCTGCTGGACAATGTGGTGAGAGACTTCTATGTACCTCTTTTAAAGGAAGCGGTTTCATATAAACGAGCAGTCGGCTTCTTCTCATCATCCGCTTTAGCGGAGATTGCCAAGGGAATCGGAGGCCTTGTTAAAAACGGCGGTACGATTCAGCTTGTTGCTTCGCCATACCTTTCGGAAGAAGATGTTGCTGCGATACGCGCTGGTTATAAGAAGCGCGATGGAATTATCAGAGCTGCCGTTTTGCGTGAAATGACGGAAGCCACGTCAAGCCTTGAAGGAGAACGCCTGAATCTGTTGGCATCACTCATCGCGGATGGAATCCTTGATATAAAAATCGCCTTTATCGAGGACGAAAGCAAGATGGGAATGTACCATGAGAAGATGGGTATTATCTCCGATGCTGACGGAAACGCGGTTGCGTTTTCAGGCTCAAACAATGAATCTGCAACGGCTATGTTTGCAAACTATGAAACCATTGATGTCTTTTGCTCATGGAAGGGAGATCGAGAACGTGTTGCCGCGAAAGAGAACGCTTTCACTTCCATTTGGAACGATTGTGAACCCAACCTGAGAATAATTGAATTCCCGGGGCTAAAGGACGAATTGATCGTAAGGTATAAAAAGGGAGTTCCTAATTTCGATATAGACGCAGATCAGTTCGGAACGCTCCCCCTAGCGCCAGGTAAAAAGCAGGCGGTTGCTGTGCCATCCGATGTGGAACTGTTTGATTATCAGCTCAATGCTATTGCAGAATGGAAAAAAGCAGGCTATCACGGCATATTTGATATGGCGACAGGAACGGGCAAAACCTACACCGGATTGGGTGCTGTTGCTGAGCTGTCCGCAGAATTGGATGGCCACTTGGCTGTGTTTATAGTTGCGCCGTTCCAGCACCTTGTGGAGCAGTGGGTAGAAGATATAGTTAGATTCGGTATCGAGCCTATTATTGGATACAGCTCATCCAAGCAAAAGGATTGGAAAAAGCGGCTTGAAAATGCCGTGCGCGACCAAAAGCTGAAAGTGCGTGGAAGAGAGTTTTTCTGTTTCGTCAGCACCAACGCGACATTTTCATCGAAACATGTTCAGTCACAAATTGAAAAGCTACGTGGTAATTCTCTGCTGGTCATAGATGAAGCCCATAACTTCGGTGCGGAAACCTATGCGTCACTGCTCAGTGATCGGTTTAATTGTAGGCTTGCTCTCTCGGCCACACTTGACCGCCATAACGACGAGATCGGCACAGCAAGGCTCTACGATTACTTTGGCAAAAAGTGTATTGAATACCCGCTGGAGAGAGCCATAAATGAAAATAAGTTGACCCCATATAAGTATTATCCAATTGTTGTCACCTTGAATGATGCCGAGCTAGAGCAATACGACAACCTTTCTTACGAAATGAGCAAGTGCATCATCAAAGGAAAAAACGGGAAATTCAAGCTTAGTGAGCGCGGCAAAATCATTGCCATGAACCGCGCTAGATTGGTTGCCGGTGCAGAGGACAAGCTCCAAAAGCTGAGCGAAGAAATTGCTCTGTATGAGAAGGATAAGCACATCTTGGTATACTGTGGCGCTACGAAGGTGTTAAAGCCGGACGAGGACTTCACCGAAGTGGATGAAGATGATGTGCGGCAAATTGACGCCGTGACCCATATCTTGGGAAATCTTCATCACATGGATGTCGCACAATTCACTTCAAGGGAAGATATTGAAACGCGAGAACGTCTCAAAAAGGAATTTGGAGTTGGTGATACCCTACAAGCGCTGGTGGCCATCAAATGCTTGGATGAAGGCGTCAACATTCCGCAAATTAAAACGGCATTCATTCTCGCCAGTACCACTAATCCCAAGGAGTACATACAGCGACGCGGCAGAGTACTGCGCCGATCTCCCGGAAAAGAATTTGCTGAGATTTATGATTTTATTACCCTTCCCCGCCCGATGGACGAGGTCTCGGCCTTAACGGAAGAACAGCTCAAACGCGAAATGACGCTTGTTCGCAATGAACTATGCCGCGCAGAAGAGTTTGCCCGTATTGCACTTAACATGGTTGAGGCTGAATCGGTTCTGGATGATATTAAGTCAGCCTATGGGATAAACGAACATCTAATTAGCTTTGAGGAGGATTATGGATATGGCGAATAAGACCATTACCATCAATGGCGTTGAGATAGACGCCGAGAAAGCCGATGCGCTTTTGATAAAAATTATCATCATGGAAAAGACCAACATCAAGACTAAACAGTATAATGATGGTGAAATGGTCAAGATGATTAAAAAGCTCATTGAGGAGGAGGCAGAATGTTATTAAAAGAACTGCGCCTGAAAAATTTTCGACAATTTACCGGAGAGCAATCCGTATCCTTCTCCACAGACAGTGCCAAGAACGTCACGGTAATAATGGGTGAAAACGGATCAGGAAAGACCACGTTGGCACAGGCGTTTACTTGGTGTCTATACGGCGATACTGATTTTGAGGACAAGTCTGTTCTTTGTAAAGCAATAGCACAGGCAATGCTTCCTAATGCCAATGAGACCGTAAGGGTTGAACTTACCCTTGTTCACAATGGAATTGAATATACTGCAATCCGCGAACAGAAATATACGAAAGATGGCAACGGCGTATTAAAACGCCCTGGACAAACCGTGTTCTCCATAGCCTATAAAGCAAAAGACGGACAGCGCGTATTTGTTAAGGACACCGAGACGGAATTTCGAATGAAGGAAATTCTCCCCCGTGAGCTTTCAAGATACTTCTTTTTTGATGGTGAACGCATCGACAAGATGAGTAAAGAAATCCGTCGCGGGAAAAGCACCGAGTTTGCGCAGGCTGTAAGAAACCTGCTTGGTCTGAGTGCGTTTACTTCCACCCTCGATCATCTGAAAAGCAAAACAGGACGGATGTCCGTTATAAAAAGCTACGAGAGCAGTTATGACGTAAGCAGCAACAGTAAAATTGCGGAGTATACCACCAAAATAGATGATTATACGGATAAAATTGCCAAGATCGACGCCCGCCTTGAAGATATGGAGAACGAGGAACTTGTCGCAAAAGACAAGTGCGCCGAACTGAGCAAGCGCATCCACGACAATGCGGATAGCGAAAAACTGGCGCAGGAGCGTGAGCGACTAAAAAGAAAATTACAGGGCTTGATACAACAGCGAGCGAGCAGTGGCGCTGCTATGATCAGAAAATTCAACAGCACCGGCCCCGCATATTTCTCCAAAAAACTGATGAAGGATGCGCTTCAAAAGCTTTCTGAAGCGGACAAGTTGGATAAAGGAATTCCCGACATTCACGCAAGAACCATAGAGTACCTTATCAAGCGTGGTCACTGTATTTGCGGTGCAGAAATTGCCATCGGAAATGATGCGTATAAGCATTTGAATGAAGTATTAGACTTTATCCCTCCGCAGTCTATCGGCTCGCTGATCGGTCAATTCGTCAGAGATTGTGAGCTGAAAAGCAAGAGCGGTGAGAGCTTGTTTGAGGATGTTTCAAACGATTACGGCATCGTGCGGGAATTTGATAACTCCTATGCCGAGGTTGAGAAAGACTTGAAAATGGTAGAAAGCAGACTCCAGGGTATGGAGCGTGTCGGAGAACTACAAAAAGAGCTGCAACGCTATGAAGGGGCGCTCCTGCGGCTGCAAACGGAACGTGACACATTGAATATGCAGAAAGGTAGCTACACGACTTCCCGCGACCGCTGTGGAACGGAACGCAACGAGCTTACCTTGAAGGATGACAATAACCGGAAAATTGAAGTCTACAAAGCCTATGCCGAGTATATGTATGACACGCTTTCTGCCCTGTATGCCGAGCAGGAAGGTGCCACAAGGGACGAGCTAGAGAAAGTCGTCAATGAAATATTCAAACAGATTTATAATGGCGGCTTCTCTTTGAAGATTGATGAAAAGTACAACATTCAGGTCATTGTAAATGACTTTGAAGGATATACCGACGATGTTGAAACCTCAACGGCACAGAGCATTTCCATCATCTTTGCGTTTATTGCCGGTGTTATCAAGATGGCTCGGAAAAGCAAAAACCCGGATAATGAAGTGCTGGTATCCGAGCCTTATCCGTTGGTAATGGATGCTCCGCTTTCTTCTTTCGATAAAAGGCGAATTAAAACCGTCTGCGAATCGCTCCCAGAGGTTGCGGAACAGGTCATCATTTTTATCAAAGATACCGATGGTGAAATAGCCGAAGAATATATGAGCAGCAAGGTCGGTGCTCGATATCTCTTTAGCAAGAAAAACGAGTTTGAAACTGAATTGACTGAGAGGTGACTGGAATGTTTGATAAAGAATACTCATTTCGCGGCAGTCATGCCGAAAAGGTAATCAAGCTAACGGCGGTATTTGACAACAACAAAAACAAACTGTTCAACAGAAACCTCGACGTCTACCTGATAGCTCCCATTGTCGGCTTCCTGTATAATCGCAAGGCTGATTTAGATCGCTCTGGCGAATCCACTAAAATCTTTCCTGAACAGCTAATGAACGAGCGTAATAACCTTCTGTTTACATATCGCCTCATCATCCTGCTAGACAAGGAGCATGAGCCGGACTTTGAGGAAAGAATCAACAAGGCATTTCGGTATTACGGAAGCGAAAAAGCCGCTTCCGACGAAGAGCTTTATGAAGTCTATGTGCGTGGTGGCGTAGACGTTCTGTATGAAAAACTGCTCGGTAGCATTGCTTCGGAGGAAGATTATCTGAAGAATCTCTATGACTTTTTGGAAGAATTTGATGAGCGTTACAATCAGGCTATTACCACCGACAGTATCCTTGATCTCTGTCGGTCGGCTGGCGCGTAGTTAATCGTGGGCGGGGTGTCTCAACAAAACTTTGTTGAACTGCTGTTTAACATTTATAAAGACAAGGGCTTTGTAAGCACCGATACCGTCTTTGAGGTGCTAAACAGCACCGATATTTCTTTGGATGCAGTTGATCGGATATGTGATGAACTGCTTTCTATGGGCGTTATCATCCGAGATGACCCCGCAGACTTTTCAGACGACGATGATGGTGAATATGACCGCGGAAAAGCTGATTATGAACAGCTATACGATGAAGTATTGTTGCTGGAACCGGAATTAAAACCGCTCATAGATTTCTTGCGGCAAATACAACCGCCGCAGCATCGTGAGTGGAGAATGTTAATGCCACAAGCGCAGGCAGGAAATGCTTTTGCGCAGAACAGGCTGTGTGAAATGTATTTGCGCACAGTGTTGAACCTTTCATGCAGCATTGCCAAGCGATACGACCTTCCGATGGCAGATACATTTCAGGAAGGGACAATCGGCCTGCTCACGGCCATTGAAAAATATAATCCTTTAGATCAGGATGTATTTCCAACTTATTTCCCATTGTGGGTAAGACAACGTATTTTCAGAAGCATTCCGTTCTCACCAAAGCCGGATGTCTACTTCCCGGCGCATATAAAAAGCACGCTTTACAGCATATATGAGCTTGTAAAAAACCATTACTGCGAGCTATGCGATACCGCCACGTACTGCCCGAACCTTGTCCAGAGCATCGTAACAACACTTGAGTGCACCCCTGAACTTGCAATTCAATATCTCGATTACTTCATACCAACGGAGAGCCTTGAACAAGTCTCGACGGAATCTCCAGCGTTGGTATCTGACGGTGGTAATCTATGTCAGAGTTATGATGAACAACTCGATACCGTAACACTATACGATCTTGTGCAAAAAGAACTGTCCACCTTTAAACCTAGGGAGCAAAAAATTATATTTCTACGTTATGGTTTTGAGGATGGTACCGTTCACACGCTCAAAGAAGTAGGCGTGGAGTTTGGGTTGACAAGAGAGCGTATTCGGAAAATTGAAGCTAAAGTAATACGGAAACTCCGACATCCTTCTCATCGCAAGAAGTTAAAGGAATTTTGGTGAAGTTTATAAGACGGTTCGCAGCCCATGTAATCTGTGGGGTGCGAACCGTCTTTTATTAAAGCGTCCGCAATGACGCGCAGCCGCCCCCGAACGGGGGCGTTTTGTGGGGATTTGGGGAGCCTTCCCCAACAAGAAGCCTCCAAGGGGTCAGAAAGCCTCCCAGGGGTCAGGCCTACACAATTGACAAGATAGCCTAATCATTTGCATACGCCAAATGGAGCCTATTCACGGAACTGTGTAACTGGATAAAATTCAGTCTCGATCTATAACGCAAGCCGACCGCCGTAGACCAGATACATCTGATTCAAGGCGGTTTTCCAATTCTGGAGAGGCATGGTCCATTTTCTCGTGATCCTGTCCAGCGGCTGCGGAAGTCCGGCGTTGGGTCAATTTTCAACCGGCGTTTGGGTCATTTTTATTCCCGCATTGCCACGTGGAAGTGGAAATCAGCCTGCGCACCTGCAAAGAGACAAACTGCCTGATTGATTCACTCATCTCAGTTATGTACAGCCACACATATTTAAGTGGGAAATGCTGTTACTTAATATATATGTGTACGCCATGGGAGTTGATATAATGCAAGAAAGTCACTGCAGACTTTAAAATACAGTTGCTTCCAGGAGGAGAGCGAGGCTATTGGAATCTATTGTGATTATAGGCAATGGCGCGGCCGGGCTGGCAGCGATCAAATCTTTCCGAAAGTATGACCCAAAGACACCAATTACCGTAATATCAAAGGAAGGCGGGGCGGCATACTCAAGGGTCCTGCTCCCTTATGTTCTTCGAGGTAAACTGACATATGACAAGCTCTTCATACCATACGCCGAGAAATTCAAAGAACTTGGAGTAGAGTATATCGAGAGCGAAGTCCTCTCCTTAGACGACAAAAATAATTTTATTTCACTCTCCGACGGAAGACAACTCACGTACGACAAACTGCTGATCGCAAGCGGTTCACACGCCCTGCTGCCGCCTGTCGAAGGCATCGACCAGCCGGGAGTCCACAACATGTGGACCAGAAAAGATCTTGATGCTTTGACTGAAGAATTTAAGACAAAAAAGGAAGCCATCGTGGTAGGTTCGGGATTTGTGTCGCTACAAGCTGCGTGGGCAGCAAGATCACATGGAATTAGAGTGAGCATAGTTGAAATAGCTGATCGCATAATGCCCCTTGTTCTCGATATACGCGGGAGCACTATTATGACGGAACAAATGGCAAAACTTGGCGTTGATGTTCATACATCTGCGGTAACCGAACGAGTAGAGAAAGCACCCGATGGTAGATTTAGTCTCGTGTTGAAAGATAAGGATACGATCCCAGCCGATTTCATTATTGTAGGGGCCGGTGTCAGAGCCAATATTGAATTCCTTAAGGATAGCGGCGTTGTCTTCAATCGTACAGTGCCTGTCGATGACCACATGCGCACCAATGTGGCTGATATTTATGCGGCCGGCGACGCGGCTGCAGGACCATCCGCTTTTGGAGATGAACATGTAACACATGCACTGTGGCCAACGGCCGTGGAGATGGGCACGATTGCCGGCGCCAACATGGCTGGAGAAGATACATCCTATTCAGGCAGTCTAAATATGAACGTAACGGAGATGTTCGGGGTAACAGTCGCCTCGATGGGCAAGTTTAACGATTCCGACATAGACAATTATTACGTCTACGGTGACGAGACAGGGAAAGGATACTGCAAGCTCTGCTATAAGAACGATTTGATAGTTGGAATTTGCCTTATCGGCACACCTGAAACTGTTGGGATGATGGGCAAAATCAGACCTATTATACGCAGACGTCTGGCTGTAGATTGTCCGCCAGCAAAGCTTGATGCGTTCCTTAGCCTGAGATTTTTTGAAAGATAAAGTATCGGAGGTGCTTCGTAATAATGAAAGTTATCACAATTGATCCGACAAAATGCGTGGGTTGCCGCAACTGCGAGCTGGCCTGTGCGTTTATAAATTCAAAAACGACTTGTGAACGGAAGGCCTCAATGATACGTGTCAATCATTACATAGACGAACACGCTGTGATTCCCATGACATGTCTGCACTGCGATGACCCCTGGTGTATGGCTGTATGTCCAGCCGGGGCTATAGTCCGCGACCCCGACACTAATGCCGTAGTCATTGATCAAGACAAATGTGCCGGCTGCAAAATGTGCATGCTGGCATGCCCATACGGCAACATACATTTCGACGAAGAGCGCCACGTAAGCACTAAGTGCACACTTTGCGGAGGCAGGCCACGCTGCGTAGGGCACTGCATCTCCGGAGCACTGAATTTTGAAGAAGTTGAGGAGTACGCAGCCAAGACAAGGTCCAAGGTGGACGAACAGATGAGCAGACGCATGAGAATGAAATGCAGACCGACAGGGGTGAGCGACAATGACTGAAAAATGTATCGACACAACATGTCGCATGTGTGGCACGCTTTGCGGCATCACTGCACACATAGAAAACAACAAGGTCACCGAAATAGAAGGCAATCCGCGTCATATCTTCAACAAAGGCCGCATTTGTATCAAAGGCAGCTCCGCGGCCACATGGCTGAATCTTCCCGACCGCCTGCGCAAACCTCTTAAGCGCAATGCCTCGGGTAATTTTGAAGAAATAGATCTCAATCAGGCAATGGACGAGATTGCCGAAAAGCTCCTAAATCTGCAGCAGGAGTATGGAGCGAACTCTATAGGTATCTGGAAGGGAGAAGGCATCGATTTTGAACAACAGGAGAATATCGCGAGACGTTTCGCTCACGCAGTTGGTACTCCTAACTATTTCTCCAATGACACACAGTGTTATGCGTCTCGTCATATCGCGTTTTATCTAGTATACGGTTGCTGGCCTTTGGCAGATTATGCCAATGCCTCTTTGATTCTTAACTGGGGTACAAATGCACCTATTTCGCACTCCCACTGGATGCAGGCAATCAACGAAGGACGCGAAAAGGGTGCTAAGCTGGTAGTAGTTGATACTCGTTACACTGAAATCGCCCGCCAAGCAGATATTTACATACAGATACGCCCGGGTACCGACGGAGCGCTGGGCTGGGGCATTATCCATGACATGATAGAAAGAGACATAATTGATCATAAATTCGTGGATAATTTTACCTTTGGCTACGACAAAGTTGTTGAGTACGCAAAATCATTCACACATGAAAAGGTTGCGGAGATCACCGGTGTGCAGCCGGAGATAATGATTCAGGTTGTAAACGAAATCGCAGCCGCCAGACCACGCCTCGCCAGCTGGCCTGGGTGCGGACTTGAGCACCAGATTAACGGTGTCAATAATATAAGGACTATGACCATCATTGATGCCCTTGCCGGGGCCACTGACCAGGAGGGCGGCATGCGCATCCCAATCGGTTTTGGTTTCCCTGACATAACGCTTTATGAGGATAAGCCGCTGATGGAGTCAGGGCCCATCGGAGCCGATGCCTTTCCCGTTCTATACGATATGCGGCATGAATGCCACACAGGCCTGCTTATGGATCAGATACTCAGCGGCAAACCATACCCGTTTAAGGGGCTTATTATGACGGCGGCTAATCCGGTGCTGACAAATGCAAACAGCCAAAAGGTCAAAAAGGCTCTTTCAAGTCTGGAATTATTAGTCGTAAAAGATTTGTTTATGACTGAAACAGCGCGGCTGGCAAATTACGTAATTCCGGCTGCTTCTTATCTTGAGCGCGAGGAAATTTTTACAAACGGAGCAAGAAGAGCGGCGTTCATCACCGGAAAATATCTGGACTATGGTCTTCAGACGGAATATCAATTCATTAAAGGACTTGCCGAACGTATGGGAGCCGGAAGCTATTTCCCATGGGAGGATGATCACGAACTCACAGAATGGCTGCTCAAACCAACCGGACATACTGCCGCGGAATTGCATACGGCACCTGGCGGCTATATTTTCGGAGACAATCCTTGCAATAAGCACTGGCAGAAGCTGGCGTCCGGCGATAATAGATTTTTTGACACGCCTACCGGCAAAGTGGAATTTTTCAGCGAGTATCTTGAATCAAAGCATATCCCCGGCATAGAGGGGTTGCCGAAATATCACGCCCCATATCAAATTGCCGAGCCAGACCCGGAATATCCCTATTTACTTTCGACCGGCGCACGCAAGCAAAAATTCTTCCATGGCAGATACCGCAATATACCGCAACTATACAAGGCTGAACCGCACGGACATCTTGAAATGCATCCGGATGACGCAAAGAAGCTTGGTGTGGCGAACGGCGACACAGTGCGCGTGACGTCTCGTATCGGCAGCTTTGAGACATTTGTACAGATAATGCACCCTAAAGAGATATTTAAGGGGTCGATGCAGCATACGCACGGTTTTGCAGATCAAAACGTCAACAATATTACGTATGACGATATCCATGACCCAATCTCAGGTTTCCCGGCACTCAAATCAGTACAGGTCCGGGTTGAAAAAATTTGACGTATTCTTCGCCATAGACACACCTGCCCCTCTTTGACAAAGCCGCCCTGCTGTTCCGGGCGGCTTTGTCATGTACCAATCGATGTTCCCGGCCGGCATGAGAACCTGTATGACCCAACGCCGGCCGATGCAATATCAATATGTGATCAGATCATTTGTGATTTTCCCTTAATCGTCAACGATAATGCTTGTAACGTCTTTTGCAATGAGGTGCCCGTCCCAAATGCTTATAAGGGAAGGGCGGGCAAGCTCGGTCACACGGCGTTTATAGACAGCTGTGTTGTACGGCACCCCCTTGCTCTGACTATAACTAAACGCCACAAAGCAATCATCATTTTGATCATTGATGTTATATTGACTTCCATCGGAGCAATGTACAGTTATTGCGTGATTTCGGCCTAACTTTTGCAAAAGGACGATAAGCGGCCAGCCTTTGTACTGATAAAGCAGATAATTCTCGTATCCATAAGGAGCCGTCTTGTCCGTCACTGAACGTCTGTCGATGTAAAGGTTGCGGTACGGAGGAGTTATAATGTCTTTTGTGTCATCAATGAGCCTTGCGCCACCAATTGGCACCAACTCTTCAACTTCGGTCAATGAAGCTGGGATGATGGTTGCTGCGTCCTCAAACTCGCTCACCCTGATGTTTTTAGTTCCGTGCGAACCGCTTATCGAAACAAAATTATGTTCGTGGTAACTGAAGGAGATTTCCGGATTGCCTGAAATAACAAGCACCCGCTCAGGTCTCTCATCTATATTTTCGAAGCGTACCAAATGCGGAGCGCGCACCGACATTCTCATGCCATCAAGCGCCCCCCTGACAATACGCTCGCAAATCGTTTTTCCGCCGTTGTCTGTATTGATAAGTTTAATTTTAAACGCGCTGGACCTCAGACCTGCAGCGCGGCTGTCGCTTAGCAATATACCTGTAACCCCCTTGACGACAGCTTCGTTAGCTGAGTCTGCAGCTCTGTATATCAACGGTTCCTCGAATGTTGAAAAGTGTTCAGCATTTTGATGATAACGATCCGGATGAATGAAACGCTCCATTTTTTCATATGCAAGCATGGGGCGTATCATCCCTCTTGCGTCTGAGACCGAATCTATATACGTTGAAATATTTGTGTGGAAAGAATCGTTCTCCAGGTACTGAATCTGCCAAAAATCCGGAATGGAAAGACGACAACCGCCGCTATCGCAAAGGCTGCCGATTATGTCAGACAATAGAGTGCCACGGCAATGTACATCCTTGTCAACGCGATGATCGTTGAATCTGTAATTTACCGTGTGAGAATCATAGTTTTCAGCAAGTTCCTGTTTGTTGAAGTAATAATATAGACGTTTGTCTGAATTCTCTACCGCACAGAAAAACGACGACCCAATAATGTCATTATTGCGTTCTGTCGGATATTTCAGCGGCAATGGTTTGCTTGTCACAGCGGGACTGCAATGAATAATCGATGTAACATTGCAGATCTCAAAGTTTTCTCCGTACAGTCTCACGTCAGTTTCATTAGCAACAGGGGAACCGTCTGATTCACGCACAGAATACCAGGCAAGCAGATACTTGCCAGGCACAACGTTGCGGATAACAGTTGTGCCGCTGTTGCGTCTGCGGACCAGGACGTTGCCATTGCAAAACTGCTCATGTCTTGACAGCAACTTCCACAAATCAGCACCCCAGCAAACGTACGGAACTCCTTTAATGAAAACGCGCCGCTCCTCATGTTCGCAGGAAACGAAAATATCAGCCATGCTAGGCTTCCTTAACAACCTTGCACCGTCGTAAATATTCACGGCAGCCGGCATATCTGACGGTTCGATCCTGCGCAGACCGCATACGAACGAACATTTGTTTATGTCGCTTTTGTTGCTTTGTCCAAAAAACAGGCGAGGATACACGCAGGAAGACAAATAGGAATAATCCCCTTCTTTGCTCACAACGGCGCTTTGAAGTGCCAACATTGCTCGAACCTCGTTGCACTGACCTTCTTTGCTAAAATAATAACGGTCATGCAACGGATGATCGACAATAGCCTTATAGTTGCTGGCTGCGAAAACAAGTTTACCGTTTAACTCCTTATTGTTTAAACCGGCAACCTCAAGCAGAGGAGACAGGTCTATGCCTTCGGCGAAATATTCCTGCTCAGAAACCAAGCCGTGTTCTTCCCGTGAAGAATACTTGCGCTTTTTCCACAAACTACCCCATTTGACATCATTTTCTTTATTAGAAACGAGCAATTGCAACTCGTGTCTGCCAATCATAAAAAGACCGCCGGAATAGGTGCGTACAGCTCCTTCTGACGCCTCCCCGTTCCTTCTTCCTATTACAAGACCGTCTACAAGCGATACGTCATTGAACATCACTTATAAACCCTCTTTCACGACAAAATACGTCCAATCTATTTTTATGCAAGCTTTTTTTGTTTTCTTTCTTAAGATCAAGATATATCAGATCTTCCGGATAATTGATGTTGTAGAAGCAGTTTTGGGTGTTTACGTACAGCGTAGGCAGTGCCTTATACATGTCTAGAATACAGTTCCTGTCATTCTCCAGCATGTATTCTGCATAAGCTCCGCAGTCCTTATGATAGAGAGCACAGAGCGGCTCTATAATATTGTCGTGACTTGGCATTACAATTCTGACGTTTTCGGTTAAGGAGCCAAACAGTTCTTTTATAAATAACCCGTTAATACTGGGCATGTCGCAAGCCGCCACGAAAGCCCAGTCGTATTTTGCGCTGCGCAGGCCGGCATGTACTCCTCCAAGCGGGCCTCGCCCTTGATAAATATCTGCGACTTCACTTACGCCCGGAATATAGAACTCACTGCCGGTGCTGCTAACGATGATAATTTGGCTGAAAAGCCGGCCCCAGGTGCGGATAGAGCGCTCTATCAGCAACTCACCGCCCACTCTGAGTTTACTCTTGTCGCTCCCGAAGCGTTTGCTGGCACCACCTGCGAGGATGATGGCTGTTGCCTTCAATAGTCTTCCCCCAGGACCGAGGTTAATCTTTCGGTGTTTCTAAGAGCATGTTCGAGGGAAATTTCCGCCAGTGCAGCAGGATCACTAAAGCAGTTTATAACCGGAATATTCCGATAAGTTGCTGTTTGCGCGGCAATTATGCCGGAGAACGCATATGTTTCATTACAGTATCTGGCATCTGCGTCACAGAAAGAAGCAGCGGTAACAATTTTGGGAATGTTGAGGCGACCGAAACCCTCTAATATAATGACGTCCTGCCGGAGCTGTCCTAACGATTCAACCAATCCAAGCCTGCGTTTATGTATAATGGCAGTAACGGACGGCCCCAGCAGAATGGTCGAAATAGCTCCTGCTTTTCTCTGGCGAGCAGTATCAGCCGATTCTCTCTCCAAAGATAGATCTTTGCAGTCTGTATGCTTGATGACAGCCACGGAATATCCGTTATGCGAAAGCTCTGTGGCAAGAGATTCGATAACAGTCGTTTTGCCTGTTTTTGATAATCCGCTGACTGCAAAGATCTTCATGATATGCTGTCCCTCGATTGCTATTGCTTTTCGACAAGTGGTCTTTTGATTGAGAATATTTTGTTAGGCGTATCCTTCCAGAAAATAGCAATGCCGCAGAACGCGAAGATGATAGAAATAATAGGTGTCAGGTAGTTCAGGAATGCGTAAGGAGCGTACTCTACCGTTTTTACACCCAGCGTGCCGGATATGAAGGCGCCCATTGTGGTCCACGGAATCATCGAGCCCATGCATGTAGAGCCTTCTTCTGTCAAACGACTGAGCATTTCAGGTTTCAATCCTTTTTCAGAGAAATAGCTCTTGTAAACTGTGCCATTAAGGATGATGCCCAGGTATACTTCTCCCATAGCACCAGTAGCCACTATGCACGTAACGATGACGGTGAGGACGAGAGAACCGACATTGCTGACATGCGCCACGAGGCCTTTGACGAAAGTTTTCAGATAACCCATCTCGTCGAGCACGCCTCCGAGTGAGAGCGCAATGAACGACAATGAGAATGTCCACATCATGCTCTGAATGCCTCCGCGCAGCAGTATTTTATCCACCAGAGGGACATTGCTGCTGGTCGTATAGCCGTAATTCATCGCTGTAAGCACCTGTGAAAGAGACATGCCTTGGAAAATCATGCCGACAAGCGAACCAGTAATAGCTCCGATGAACATGGCCGGAACCGCCGGCATTTTCATAATACTGAGAACCAGCAACACAAAGAACGGAATCATTACGCAAGGATTCAGGTTAAAGGTTTTTTCAAGAGTGGAACAGATAAGCAAAGAGTCTTTAAGATTGAGCTGTCCGCCGGAATACTTGAGTCCCATGAATACATATAACAGCAATGATATCACAAATGCAGGCACCGTCGTATATAACATGGCTCGAATGTGGTCGTAAAGATCGGCGCCTGAAGTGATGGAAGCAAGCACAGTCGTGTCTGAGATAGGAGACATTTTATCGCCAAACACGGAACCGGACACAACTGCGCCGGCGACCAGAGCGCTTGGCATTCCCAGCCCCATTCCCATGCCCATCATGGCTACACCCATTGTGCCTGCTGTACCCCACGAGGTGCCTGTACAAAGTGATGTCAGGGAACAGAGCAAAAAAGCCATCGGAAGGAAAATAGCCGGCGATATGAGCTTGATACCATAATACATTAGTGCAGGCACTGTGCCCGCAGATATCCAGGAACCTATCAAAACTCCGATCAGGATAAAGATGAACATAGCGGCGAGTCCTCTCGTCACACCATTGTGCATGGCCTCCATGACCTTGGTAACAGACACACCTTGAGTCATAGAGATGATAAGCGTGGAGCACAAGCCCAAGATAAGAAGTATGTGCAGATCAACATGGAGCACCAAGATGCCAACCATCAATATTCCGACAATCAAAACCAGGACAAGCAAAGAAATCCCGAAACCTGGAGCTTTGTTCGAAGTACTTCCTGATTCACCCATCTTTTAACAACTCCCTTTCATAAATTTTGAGCTTCATTTTCGCCAGACTATGATAGAATCAAACAAGATAACAAGCCCTCCAAAGTTTGTTGTCGATACGTCCTCCCAGGCTAGTCTGCAGCTCATCTGAAATGATATTGAATGATTATTTTTCTTTCAATGTAATAAGCAACACATAAAGATTGAAACATATGTAGTGTTATACATCCGGGATTGTCGGGGACTGATCGTGATGGACAAAAATAATAATAATAATGATTATTATGTTCCAGAGATAGACCTTACTTCATTGGCCAGGTACAAATATCCTGAATCATACCGCGTAATATTCGATCTGATATTCAGGCATACGCCGGCAGGCGTTGCGTTGATCTTCAGAAAATTCGATCATGAAAAGACACTGGCAATAGCTGGTATCGGTGTAGAACGCAAGATAAAGGGCATCGTTGAGGCGACGATTGACGATGAATCTTTTGAAAATATGCTCAAAAGCGCAGAGGGAACTCCAATTGCGGACCAGACGACGATAAAGGCTTTTTGGCGCAAATTAACCGCAATTAAAGGGATAAAGTTTCTCAGCGAAAACATCAATGAACTGCGTTGGTCACTGGTATCTGCCGTAATCCTACGCATCAGGCTTGATGGCGGTGATACTGGGTTGCTTGTGCTTCTAGGTTTTTCCAACGAGGAGTTGCTTACATCCGGACATATGCCGTTCATAGTCAAGATCTCCGAAGCATTACGTCTGATCTTCGCTTTCGACAAACTGCGCGAAGAAAACTTGGCCATCAGAGAAAGAATAGCTGTTCTTAATAATATCGCGACACGCAGCGCGGATGACGCACTGTTCGCCGGGACCGTCTCTGCCTCGTTCTCCTCTGTATTCACAAAAGGCGGCGGTTTCAATGAGCTTATCATAACCGCACTTTCCTACTTATCAGCAAGTTCATCCTGTTCGATACATATTACTATATACAACATGTTCCTTGAGCAAATCGCATCCGATGATAAAAGAAACAACCTCGAATTGCCAGACTCCGTGTTGGAGATGATCAAAAATAATACACTGACAACCAAATCTCACAGCAAACTTATTGACTGCAATGGGCAAAGCATCTGCATCCTGCCAGTACAATACAGCGGCACTGTCAAGGGCTTCATCGCACTTTGGTTCCCGCACAGAACAGAATTAATGTCCAAAGAAAAAATCATTATAGACTCATTTGCTTCCTTTGTAACGTTCGAATGGATGAAAAGAGCTGCAATCAATGAACAAAACCAAATACTCAAGAGCGAAATACTGGCAGACATCCTCTCTGGCCGACACGATGAGACTATCTTCAGCAGGGTAAAAAGGTATGGTTTTGAAAGCACGAATAGATTCTTTGTAATAATGGCTTCAGTACCAGGAGTCAAGAACCACATGCTTTATTGCGAAAAAGCAGAAGGTCACGGGTTGCTAATGGGAATGGATGCTGCAGTAAATGCGAGAACCCTCAAATGCATGATAGTTCCAGAGTACAACGACATATGCATTATAATTTCATGCCAGAACTACAAGAACATACGTTATGACAATATAGTCAACGATATTATCGTCGATTTCACAAAGCTACAAGAAAACCTGCTGCTTGGCGGTAGTCGTATCTATGAAACAATCCATAACATTAAAAAATGTTATTCAGAAGCAGACCAATGTCTGTTCATTATAAAGCGTTATTTTAGACATAGAAAATTTGCCAACTTTATTGACATGGGAGTTTTGAGACTTCTTTTAACACACAGGAACGAGGATGTCGATGCTTACCTTGACGACATGCTGGGAACTATTGTCGAATATGACAAAATCCACTCAACAGACCTGTTAAAGACTCTTTTTTATTATACTCGCCTCAACAAATCCATACAACATATCTCGCAGAAGCTTAATATACATCCAAATACAATTTACCAGCGCATAACCAGAATAGAGGATTTGCTTGGCTATGATTTTAGCAATCCAATGGACTGGTTGGATATCCAAACGGCAAGCATTTTGTATGGACTTATACATACAGATCTGATAAAGAACATCTATTAAAGCAGATTGAAATTTCATCGTTTTAATAATTGATAAATTAAAGAATGGGATGAAAGAATACATGTCAAAATATCTTTTTTACAACGCAATCATCATAGACGGCAAAGGGACAGTACCAATAAACAATGGAGCCATGCTCGTTGAGGATGAAAGAATTGCTGCCGTAGGAAAAACTGAAGATTTCGGCAATGTTGAGTCCCAAGATGGCGCTGTAATTGAAGATTGCACCGGTTGCACATTGATGCCAGGCATGATTAACGGGCACGCACATATGTTCATGGAACCCTATACATGGGACCGGCTTGCTTACCAAACTGAGCCCATTTCTTCCATTTGCCTGCGCATAATGAAAAACCTTGAGAAGATGCTGCATTCTGGCGTAACTTATGTGCGTGACCTTGGCGGCATTGACGATCTCGACATACAATTTCGAGGATATGTTGATGAAGGCCGTGTGAAAGGTCCAGAGATAATTTGCGCGCGTCAGCCACTTACAATAACAGGAGGACACGGCAGTGATTTCAGTTTAATCTGCGATGGACCGGACGAGTTCGTCAGGGGGGTAAGGGAACAGATACGCGGCGGGGCCGACCTGATCAAAATAATGCCGACTGCCGGTTACTCTCGCCCCAAAATGAGAGTCAACCATAAAATAGTGGCCGATTCCATTTATATGTCTACAGATGAAATCAAAGCGGCCGCTGAAGAGGCGCATAAAATGGGCAAGATGGTGGCAGCTCATTGCTGCGGTTATATTGGTGTTTACAATTCAGTTATGAACGGGGCGGACACTATTGAACACGGTCAATTCAGAGAGCCTGATAAACGCGAGTGTATCAGGCTGGCTGAGGAAATGTCCAGGCGTGGAACATGGCTGGTACCAACACTAGCGGCTTTTTTCAAGGAGTATGACCGTTCAACAATCGATAAAGAATATGGGCCTGTAATTGAATCATTTCGACTCTGTCACGAGGTCGGTGTCAAAATCGCAATGGGGACTGACGCCGGAGTCCCTTGGGTTGGGCATGACAAAACCGCTATGGAACTGGAACACATGTCCCATTATGGAATGACAAATATGGAAGCAATTACCGCCTCCACCAAAAGCGCCGCAGAAATGCTCGGAATAGCCGACAACTATGGCACGCTGGAAATCGGCAAGTTCGCCGACTTCTTGATACTGAACAAAAATCCTCTGGAAGATATTAAAGCTCTGCAAAACAATATTAAAACTATATACAAAAAAGGCAAACAAATAAAATGACAGATTTACAATCCAGGAAGACCTAAGCACAGACCTACAGACCTAAGTGGTCAGACCTACACAATTGACAAGATAGCCTAATCTATCAACAGATCTAAAAGTGGTCACGGACTCTTTTTAGCTCTTGCTGTTTACGCGCTCAGCGTTTTTTAAGCAGTTTGCCTTGTTTTGCCGC
>Ga0302251_1000658_pt1 | contig 28669 bp, 23 predicted proteins | sample AAG_RA_Gln_MG_FD_193534 | JGI IMG/M metagenome (GOLD analysis project Ga0302251, IMG submission 193534) | Enriched activated sludge microbial communities from anaerobic digester in WTTP, New Holstein, Wisconsin, United States - AAG_RA_Gln | ecosystem: Engineered > Bioreactor > Anaerobic >... | reverse complement strand
ATCCGCAAGTTACTCACGACGCTGAACGTGATAATAGCTACACGACGTCCCTGGGATACCAATCGAATTGCCCTGACGGGCATAGCTCAATGATCAGTAACACTTGACAAATCAACACAGTTGCTGAACGAAGTGAAGAATCATGTTAATGACGATAGATTCTTCGCTGGCGCTCAGAATGACACCGTTTTAAGTTTGGTGTATTTCGTAATCCTTAATTGACGAGAAGTTTCCAACCCACCTTGTCCACCACGTAGCCTCGGTAGCGGGTGTCGGCGCCGATGAACACGTAGGGCGTGTCCGGCAGAGGGACGCTGGCTTCCCACACAGCGCCTTCCTGATCGGAGATGGCATTCGCGGCTGTGGCCTTCCTGTTTTTGAGGGTGATGGAGCGTGTCTTGCCGGTGTCGTCGGGGTCCCCGCGCCAGTAAATGCGATAAGCAACGGCTTTATTGAGCGGTTTTCGCGTGGTCAGCAGGAAGCACAGCCGTTTGTTGTCCCTGCAGGCGCGCAGTGACGTGATATCTGCGCTACCGCCGACGTCGACCGGCAGAGAATCTTCACGCGGATCGGGGATACTGACCGGCAGGTTTTGCCAATCCCGGTCGAAACCGTCCACCACGATTCCGGCAGGCGCCTCGCGCAGTTCCGCGGTTCCTCTTGTGCCAATCAGTTCCGCGCGCCGGTGAAACGAAGTGAGGAACCGTTTCATCACGCGCAGTTGGCTTCGGTAGCACGCGATAGCGCGGCGTTTGGCATCGACTTCCTCATCGGTCAGTTGGAAGCGTGACCAGGTGGTATCAAGGCCCAGCAGGGAGGAAGGCGGCGCGAGGTCTCTGGACACATGCTCACCCTGCGGAACCGGCCAGTCGCCCCTGTGCACCAGATAGAGCCCGACGGCGCAGGGATACGGGCTTTGCCGCGGGATGGCACCCAGCGCGCCGGGATTGTATTGACCGCTTACGGCCAGGGTGACAAATGTGTACGTCGCCCAATGGTCGGAGTGATTGTCGCTGGGGTGGGGACAGTACACGACCGTCGGCTGAAAGTCGCGAAACAGCCGTTGTACGTCGGACAGGACGGATCTTCCGCAGTAAACAGCCTGGGGGGTGTAGGAATCTTCGTAGGGCGACCGACTGTGACCGGTGCTGAAGGAAACATAGGCGTTCCACGGGTTCCAATGGTTCAGCCACAGTTCGGCCAGGCCGCGGTCGGGATATCCGAGGAAGACGATCTGTTCCGGGCGGACGCCCATTGTGTGCAGGGCGGCCACGGCTTCGCGCTGTCGCACCTTGCCAAAGCGGATAAAGTCCGCCGGACGAGGCCGCAACCGCCGATATTGGCGTTGTACGGCGTAAGGAAAGCCGTCGCCGTTTGTCATGAACACCACGCGAACGTCCGCGCCCGCGCGAACAGCGCGTTGAATCACACCGCTGACACCGAGCGTTTCATCGTCGCAGTGCGGGGCGAAAACGAGGATGCGGTCGCCGCGCAAAGATTCCGGCCAGTTCCTCAGTTCATGCGTATCCACGCCGGCGTTCTGCCGGTAGATGCGGAACGCGGAAACGGACAGAACAATCCCAAAGCCGGCAAGGCCCACAAGAATCGCGGTGATGACGGCCGTGCCCCACCAGCGGCGGATCGCAATCGGAACCATTGACATAGACAATGGGGATTACAGACGCCGCGATCGGCCGGAGGCATCCGGTGGATCGGGGTGAGCCGAGAAGTAATCGATCAGCGCATCCAGGTCCGTGCCTCCGGTCGCAATCACCTTGCCATCAGCAAGCGTGGTAAAGCCGTCTCCACCACCGGCGATGAATTCGTTGGCGGCGACTGTGTAGGTTTTCGCGTCTTCCAGCGGCGAACCATCGGCCACTTTGACCTCGCGAACACGGGAACCGGGTAGTGCCTTGGGATCCCATGTATACGTGATTCCGGACACCCACAACATCCACGATTCCTCGCGTCCGTCCGCACCGGTTCGCCACTGTTGTTCCAGCACTTTCCGGACCTGCGCGCCGGTCATCTGGATGGCTTTCAGTTTGTTGCCGAAGGGTTGGCATGTGTACAGGTGTCCCCACGTGAGGACGCCCTCGGGGATATCGGAGCGGATACCACCGGAGTTCATGAATGCCACGTCGGCTTTCATCGCTTCGCGTTGGGCATCGGCGATGACGGCGCCCAGGGCATCCTTGCCGTCGTTGCGCTTGTATCCCCGTTTCAGGGTTGCGATGACCTTGTTCACGCGCGGCGCGGCCAGGGCTTCATAGTTGGCGACCATGCGCTCCACATCGAAGGCGGGAATCAAGTCGTCGTGGGTGGCGTCCAGTATCAGGGCGTTCTTCTTGATTACATCGCCGGAACCGCGGTCGATGGTCATCACAATGTCGGCAAAGGCGGCGCCGTAGTTGCGGGCTTGTGTTATAAGCGTGCGCCCGATGAAACCGTTGATGTTGGTATGTGTGTGGCCGGAGATGATCAGGTCCACGTCCGGCCGCATGCGTCTGGCCATATCGGCAATCGGGCCGGAAATGACGCCTGTCGGATTCTCGGGTTTCTGTTCGCCGCCTTCGTGCACCAGGGCGATGATGGCGTGCACGCCGTATTTGCCGAGGTGGTCCGCCCATTTGTTGATGGCTTCGGTTTCGTCCGCAATGGTGAGGCCTTTCAAACCTTCGGCCGCCACGGCGGTTTTGGCTTCGCGGGTCACCACGCCGATGATGCCAATGCGAACACCGTTGATCCAGTGGATGGAATACGGCGCCAGTATCGGCTTGCCGGTGCGCTCTTCCACCACGTTGGCGCACACGATGGGAAACTTCGCGCCGGGGAACGGTTTCGGATAATAGCGGCTGGACTTGTGCTTGCCGCCCTTCCACAGGCGAAGCATTTCGAGGTAGCCTTCATCCAGCTCGTGATTGCCGAGCGTTGCCGCGTCGAAACCGGCCATGTTCATGAACTCGACAGTCGGTTCGTCCTGGAACAGGGCTGAAACGGGAGGACTGCCGCCCACCGAATCTCCGGCGGAAACAATCAGCGCCAGGGGCGGTTGCGACTCGATTTTGCGGAACCGGGAGGTGAGCCACGCCGCGCCGCCGACCGGTATCTTCTCGCCCTGTTTGGTAATGAAGCGGTCTTGGACAATGTGGCCGTGGAAGTCGTTTATGGCAAGTATGCGGACATCGACGGTTCCGCTGTGAAGGCCCGCGAATGCCGTCGTCGCGACGGCCATCAAGGCTAACGAGGCGAATAGTCTCTTCATCATCTGATTCCCTCCCGACTGAACCACAAAAACACAAAAGGCACTGGTAGGGGCGGCCCACCGTGGCCGCCCTTTGTTAGCTCCGCGCCAGCGCTAGACGGCCTCTCGCTGTTACAACGCCATGTTAGAGCACAAACGTCGTTTCGCGCATCCGGCGGCAAAACCAAAGCCCCCTGCCGTTGCCGGAAGGGGGCTTCTTCGTTTCAGGGGGTGAAGGATGTTACTTCTGTTCGGACGTGCAGAATCCACAGCGGGTCGCCTTGACCGGAATGGCGGAACAGCAGAACGGGCATTCCTTGGTCTCGGGCGCCGGCGGCGCTTCGGCCGGCTTAGCCATCTTGTTGGCCGAGCGAACAAGCATGAAGACGGCGAATCCAACGATCAGCAGGTTGATGACCGTGTTCAGGAACAGGCCGTACTTGATGGTTACAGCGTCGGACAGCTTGATGGCCAGCGTGCTGAAGTCCACTTTACCAAGCAGGAGGCCGATCGGTGGCATGATGACGTCGTTGACCAGCGAAGTCACGACGGCGCCAAACGCGCCGCCCATGATCACCGCCACGGCCAGGTCCAGCACATTGCCCTTCATCACGAAGGCTTTGAATTCTTTCAACATTGGAATGAAACTCCTTTAGAGATGAGATATAGGTGGTAAAAAGTGTTAGAGCCACCTCTATGTATATTGGTTCACCGGTGCGAAAAATGCAATGATACGTAAGTGCAACCACGGCATTCTTCCGGCAAAAGCACCGGAAGATGGACCTTTTTCAACGACGTTGTGTTCCTTCAGGGGGTAAACATATGAAAATTTTCAACAAAAATGCCGAAACACCGGGCCCTTCGGAGGTCGCCGTGCTGGAATCTCTGAAGACGGTGATCGATCCGGACCTGCACCGAAACGTGGTGGAACTGGGCTTCATCAAGGACGTGCGCATCAACGGCGGCGACGTGGCCTTCACGATGGAGCTGACCACCCCGGCCTGCCCGATGAAGGACAAGATGAAGCGCGCGGCGGAAGAAGCCGTGAAGGCTCTGCCAGGCGTGAAGGCCGTGGACATCACGATGACGGCACAGGTCCGCCAGAGCGCCAATCCGTGGGACGACCGCGCCCCGATTCCCGGCGTGAAGAACATCGTGGCGGTGGCTTCCGGCAAGGGCGGCGTGGGCAAGAGCACCGTGGCCGTGAACCTGGCCGTGGCGCTGGCGAAATTGGGCGCCAGCGTTGGCCTGATGGACGCCGATATCTACGGACCCAGCATCCCGCTGATGATGGGCCTGCAGGGCGAACGCGCCGAGGGCACCGAGGAGAACAAACTCCTGCCGCTGGAGGCGCATGGGGTGAAGATGGTGTCCATCGGTTTCCTGTTGGGACGCGAAGCCCCGGTCATCTGGCGCGGACCGATGGTCGGCAGAGCGGTGACGCAGTTGATTACCGATTGCATGTGGGGCGAACTGGATTACTTGATTGTGGACCTTCCGCCCGGCACCGGCGACGCGCAGTTGAGCCTCGTCCAGGGCGTTCCGCTGGCCGGCGGCATCATCGTGACCACGCCGCAGGATATCGCCCTGTTGGACGCCACGCGCGGCCTGGCGATGTTCCGCGAGGTGAAGGTGCCCGTGCTGGGAATTATCGAAAATATGAGCTACTTCGTGTGCCCGCACTGCGGCGAACGAAGCGACATCTTTAGCCACGGCGGTGGGCGCGAGACGGCCGATGAGCAGAAAGCCCCGTTCCTGGGCGAAATCCCGCTGGATATCGCGGTCCGCGAAGGTGGAGACGCGGGTGTGCCGGTCGCCCTCACCGACGGCCCGCACGCCGATGCGTTCCGAACACTGGCGCAAAACGTCGCCGCGGCCGTCAGCGTCGCCCAGGCCGATCCCACCGTTAACGACGAGGGCTTCGTGCCGCTGGGTACGCTGAAGGGCGGGCGTTAGGATTCAGGATTCGGGATTCAGGCCGGAAGGTGTGCCACCTTGTTGAGATCGGCGAGATTGCGTATCCAAGCCGTCATCGTCGTTTCCGCAAGTTCGCCATCCGTCAACGGTTCATCGACGTGAACAATCCGGCTGTTCCTGAACTTGTTCATATCGTCCAGCGAAGCATACAGCGATTGAATCTTGGGATCCGCGAACACCCGGTGTACGTCTTTCCACACACCACCATGAACATCCGGCCACGACGATGCGTACTGCAGGCAGAACAACATCGTTCCGATGGGATTCCGTTTGTCGTTATGCACAAGCAAGCCTCGGAGGTTTCGGCCGTTCTTCTGCAATGCCGTTTCCTGACCCGGTGACACGTCGCCCAAATACGGGTCGAAATAGGTACGCCGATCATCGTAGTCTTGCGGCATGCAGGGTCCGAGGCGTTTGATCATCAACTCGACACAAAGTTGCTCCAAGGGCATCAACAGCGGTTGGAATGACGCGCCGAGTTGCCCGTAGCCCTTTTTGCGGTCGAATGCCAGTTGATTAACGGCCTGCGCGACGTAATCCCGGATGTCGTCCGGCAAGTCGGTATTCGGAACACCGGCTGTTTCCATTGCCTTGTCGGTCTTCTCCTTGAGTATCTTCTCCGGGGTCATCTCCAGCGGCAATTCGATCTGACCGGTCGCCGCGGTTCCGAGCAGACCTTGCAGGCGTGGTTCACAGGCCCGCGCGAGATCGGCAATCGAGAATGTTGTATTTGCGTCAAAGATCGCCATCGGGATGAAGGCGTATGTCCACCGGCATGCTTTGGTTGATGCGGTTTTGCACCACTCGACCGCGGCTTGGGCCTTGAAAGGGACAAGGTTGTCTTCCTGACCTTTCAGTTCAACGAGGTAATAGCCCCCGTCCTTATTGCGTACGAAGAAGTCCGGAGCATACAAGGCGGGCCGGCCGTTGGGCGCCAGGTAGTCAATCAACAGTTTCTGAGGCCCCGCGTTGCGCGCAAAGGCAGTCACATCATTCGCCGTGTCGCAGAATTCGGCGAACTGCAATTCGAGATCACTGTCGCAAGGAACGAGATTGAACATCGTTCTCTTACACGAGACACAAGGGTGTCGTGGCGTCATGCTTGCCTGATACGGCTTCCAGGTTGACAGTTTTAATTCGTTCGCCGTTCGTGACCGTTCTTCCCGCGTGGTTGTCCGTTCACGGATCAATGGCGTGAACGTGGCCCGGATATGTTCGACCACATCGTTATCCGCCATGCGATGGTCGATGCTTCCGTCATACAGAGACACCGTCCGCTCAAACAGCACCTCCTGAATGAACCGAATCAACAGCGGCGCCAGGATGGCGTTCGCATTCTGAATGCGGCACGCTTTCTCCAGTTCCCGAACATAATGGCTGATCGCCGTTGAGCCAAGCGCCAACAGGCCGCGGTCAATGTTCCAGCTCGCGATCAACTCGTCGGTGAACAGAGATCGCTCTTCGTAGAGGATCGGTTCGTTCGATCTCTCCTTAACAGGCAGGGGATGGTATTTGGACGCAAACCGGTCCCGCACATCCTCAAACGTCAAGCCTTCCAACTGCGAAGTAGTCCGGATGGCTTCCGACACTTGCGGGATGGCGATCTCCAGCCCGTCCACATCCTTCTTACCGTCCACAAAAACAGTCACGGAAACCGGCCTCGGCCCATTGACTTCGATGACCTCCGGGAAAAGGCCCTCTTCGCCCAATTCCTCTTTGTACAAATGGGTGAACGACTTGTGTTCCACCACCGTCACACGTTCCGGAGTGTCGCCCGGAGCCATGCGCCGCAAGCCGCGCCCGAGTGTTTGTTCCGCGAGGATGTTGGACTTGGCGCTGTATGGCCGCAGAGGAACGATTGTGGTAACGTTCCGCACGTCCCAACCTTCTCTCAGCATCATCACCGAGACTACACATCGGTACGGGCTGTCCTCACTATCCAACTCACGGGATATCTTCCGGATCGCCTGAAGATCGTCGTCCGACATCTGCTTTTCGTTCTCGACGAACTCGTAAACATCCTTCCCGAAACGATGAATCTTCTTGATCGATCCCTTCAGCTTCGTGTGCAGGTTGATCACGCGGTTTTTCAGAAGGGGATAATCATCGCTATCCAGGGCTTTTGCGATGTCGTCTGCCGCCTTTGTGTCCTCGGTCATCACGAAAAGGATGGGCTTGCGCGTGCCGCTCAGTTCCTCAAAAGAGTGCTCGTACTGCTGGTATCCAATCTTCAAATGCGTGCGCCAGCGGGCCGATGCGCTGTCGCCGATTTCTTCCTTCAGACCTTCCGACTTGCCGATGACCGGCACCTTCACGATTCCGGCGTCCACGGCTTCGCCCAGCGGGAAGTCGCATACGATGTGCCGGAACAGTGTGCCGTCATTGTGTTTGGGTGTCGCGGTGAAATCCAACTGCATAACCACGCCCTTGTTTCCGTGGGTTCGGCTTTGCTGATTCAGCGTGTTCAGCGCCTCGTTCCAGGCGGAATCCGGATCGTGCAGGTGGTGCGCTTCGTCGTTCATCACCATGATCGACGGGTGCGAGGCGATGCGTTGGCGCAGGGCTTCGCCGACCTTCAGCGCCTGGGCGCGCGCAACCGCCGGACCGGCCCAGGAAGGCGTATCTTCACGCACGACGCCTCGGGATGACCGCTCGTACAAACGGTGGATGTTGGTCAGGTACAGCGTGCCTTGGGAAGCGCCGCCGCCGGCATCATCCTGCATGACAAACGACAGATCGAAGTCGGCTTTCCATTCCGGCGGAATCAGTGGATCCGAATGGAAAACCGCGCCGTCGGCGAAGTCCATCTTCAGCCGTTCAAACACAATGATGTTCGGCGCGATGACCACAAAATGGCGCGGCATGGCCGAGTTTTCATACAAGCTGTGGAAGTAAGACCACACCATCGCCAGGCTCATCACCTTGGTTTTACCGCCGCCCGTGGCGATCTTACAGCAGTACCTGGCCCAGGCGTCGTCCTCCTCGGTGAAAGACTCGACCGGAATGGGCGTCGGATCGTCCCCATACAGCGAGGAATAAAGCGACGACAGGCTGTGATACTTCGCCACCTCGTGGAGCCAGATGAACGTCTCAATCGCTTCGCGCTGGCAGTAGTGATAATGGAAGCCGCCGGGATGATCGCTTTCGAACCAATGCTTCAGCAGGGTGCGCGTTGTGTCGCTCGCGCCGAAGTATCCGTTGTGCCGCCAATTCTCAACCTGTGTGCGCAAACGCGGCACGAGATGGCACTTACTAGGCCGGCGACCGGGCACGGTTCGCGCGGGATCCCCTGGCTTTAGGGGAGGCTCGCGGTGTTGTCTCGGTTCCTCCCACGGTTTAAACAGCGGGAGTAGGGCATCGATATTGATGGCATCGCTCATATCGTCACCTCCACGATCGTGGTTGTGTCCACGCCGAACACGTCGATCACCTTCACGCAGATGCGCTTTTTCCCCGGCATCGCGTACGCGTGTTGCGCGTCGCTGGTCGTTTTCAGCGTTCGGTCCTTGCGCGTGCGGTAGTCTTGCCAGTGATGCTCAAACGCTTTGCCGTCCGTGTACTCAAAGTCCACCGCCCAGAAATCGATGAAATCGAACGGCGACTTCACGGCCCGATCCCGCAGTTCCGTGAGTTCCTTTTCCGGCACCTCGGCCAGAGACGGCGCGAAGCCGACGAGTTCCACATCCACGACTTTCCGTTTCTTGTCCTTCGGATCGGGCTTGACGACTGCCTTTGCCTCCAGGTATCCGGCCTCGAAGAACTGGACCGTATCGCGGTTCGCCTCCATGATTTCACGCGGGATGTACCGGAGGCTAATCTTCAGATTGTGCTCGGCTTCCAGCGCCCTGGCCCGCTGGCGGAGGTCCATTTCGAATTCCCACGCGAGGCAGATCAGTTCCCGCGCGTTCACCGAGGCCGCGGCTTGCGCCACTTCGCGCAGTTCACCGCCGGTGAGGGTGCTGTCGATGTTGTCCACATACACGTACGCGCCGGAGCGTGTGCCGTGCAGGAGCGGGGACGGGGAGTTGGCGATCGGCGCGGCCCGGAAGAACTTCAAAACCGTGACCCGGTGCTCCGTGTTCGCCCCCTTCAACCGCTCCATCTGCCACCACTGGCGTTCATACCGACCGAGGTTGTAGACGTCGAACGAGCGGTAGGGTTTGTTTCCGGCCTGAAGTTCGCGCTGAACCCCGATGAGGCGCTTCCGTGTGGTATGTATGGCGTATCGGCCCAGGTCCACAGCGATCCACTTCCGCCCTAACTTCTCGGCTACCGCCGCCGTCGTGCCAGACCCGCAGAAACAATCGAGGACCAGGTCGCCTTCCGTGGAGGCCCATTCTACGATCCGGTTCAGCAAACCCTCTGGTTTTTGTGTAGAATAGCCAATGCCTAGCTCGTCCTGTGTACAATGGCGAAGAGGTTTGACGGCCGAATCAGTCCAGAGCGTATCCACCGGCTGATCTTTGGTCCATACACCGTTTTCATCTTGCCTTAGAAAATACTTGATGTAGATTTGCCCAGTGTTAGAGTCGTAAATCCTACCCTCGGTACGGAGGCGCGCTACACTCTCGTCTGTATAGTCACCCCGTGGGGCGGTCGTGAAGAAACACTGGCGTTCCGGGTCCCATTTGGCTCCTTTTGGATTCCCCTTTGCATCTAGCGCAACTGGCTCACTTCTCATCGGCGCCTCTCCGCGAAAAAGCGATCCGGACAATTTCGAATAGACATAAATCGTATCGATAACCCGACCTAACTGCTTAGCGGCCGCTTGGCGACCCAGATTTGGTGCCCGTCTCCAAACGATTTCGTTCCGGAAATTGTCTGCGCCGAATATATCGTTAAGTAGCAAGCGCATGTGGCTATTGACTCGCCAATCGCAGTGAACGAATATCACGCCTTCGGGTGTCAACAGGTCACGCATCAACATAAACCGTTCGTACATCATCTGGAGATAAGAATCTGTACCCTTTCCCCACATATCGCGGTAGGCGACGGCCTCGAGGACGGATTGTTCTTTGAACACCTCGGAGTCGCTGTCTTCGGCATCGTTGGCCAGCGGAACGTTCATCGTGAAATCCGCGCCGACGTCGAACGGGGGATCTATGTAGATGAGGTCCACCTTGCCCCGGAATTCCTGCAGGAGGGCGGCGAGCGCGAGTTTGTTGTCGCCCCAGATAAGCCGGTTACGGAAGTCCTTCAGGTGGGGACTGGTTTTGTCGAACAGGTCGCGCATATCGGCTCCGATGGCTTCATCGCGCGGCGCGTTGATGGTCTCGATCTTCTGCAGGACCAGCGGGAAGGTGGGGATGCTGACGGCGCGCCGGTTGCCATACTCGTCGTACTTGCCTTCCCACACGAGTTCGGTCTTGCGCGTGGCGAGCGGGTGGGGGTTATCCGGTCCCCAGGGCTTGGTCGGATCGCTTGGCATCATCGTGGCTCCTGTGCGTATGAGGTGTAGGACATGATCATCATGTTGTTTTGCGGGCGGTGGACGCAAACAGGGTGACATGCCAGCCTGGACATACGTTTGTCCGAATGGGTGGGTGGCATGGAAAAGGGCACAGCGTACTGTGCCCCTACGGAACACCCCCCAACCCCCGCCCCCGGCAACCACCCCTAACCCCTCCTTGAAAAGGCGGGGAACCGGAAAGCCCCCCACGATTGGGGGGCGGTCCCGGGGGGCCGGCCCTGAATCCTGAATCCTGAATCCTGAATCCCGAATCCTGCCTGCGCGTGCTAACCTTACGGCGTGGATATCGCCGCCTGGATATGGTTTCACCGACTGGAGCTCCCGCCCGTTCGCGCACACCGCCTGCTGGAGCAGTTCGGCGCGCCGGAGGCAATCCGCGACGGAGACGAGTCCGACATCCGGTCCGCAACCGCCGATCTGCGCCCCGACACCCTGCAACGCCTGATCGACGCGCGGGGAAACACCGATGTGTCGCGGGAACTCGACACGATGGACCGCCTGGGCGCGATCGCCATCCCGTACGAATCGTCGGCCTACCCCGCGTGCCTGAAAACGATTCCCGATCCCCCGATCCTTCTTTTCGCGCGCGGCGACCTGGTGGCGGAGGACCGCATGGCGGTCGGAATCGTCGGTTCGCGCCGAAGCACGCATTACGGCAAGGCCGTCGCGGCGCGGCTGTCGAAGGACCTGGCCGACCGGGGGTTGACCATCATCAGCGGACTGGCGCGCGGGATTGACACGGAGGTCCACGTCGGAGCGCTGAAGTCGGGCCGCACCATCGCGGTGCTCGGCTCGGGCATCGACGTCGTCTACCCGCCGGAGAACCGCCAACTGGCGAAGGACATCGAGAACAGCGGCGCCGTGATTTCGGAAGCCCCCCTGGGCACACAGCCCGACGCGTGGCGTTTCCCGGCGCGCAACCGCCTCATTTCCGGCCTCAGCCTGGGGATCATCTGCATCGAGTCGCCGGTCAACAGTGGCGCCTTGATCACGGCGACCTTCGCGCTGGAGCAGGGACGAAGCGTGATGGCGGTCCCCGGAGATGTGACCAACGGCAAGAACACCGGTTGCCACCAGTTGATCAAGGACGGCGCGTGCCTGGTGCAGACCGCCGATGATGTTCTGCTGGAACTGGGTGTGCCTTCCGCCGTTCTGCCGGCCGGCCCCGCCGAAACCTTACCGTTGCCCCTCGACCTGACCTCCGATGAATCCGCCGTGATGGGGCTTCTGTCGCTGACACCCGTCGAGATGGAAGATATCATCGCCAGCACCCAATTGTCGGCTCCCGCCGCTTCCGCCGCGCTGATGATGCTGGAGATCAAAGGCCTTGTCAAACGCTTGCCGGGCAACGCTTACGTCCGCGCGGGATACGGATGATGGATGATGGATCAGCAGGGCACAGCGTGCTGTGCCCCTACCCGAATCCCGAATCCCGAATCATGAATCCTCACATTTCGTTGTAACCTCTTCCCCATCCGCCGCGTAGTGCATTTCGAAGGAAACGGCTGACGCCCCCGGTGGGTAACACCGGATGGGGAAGAAGGAATCATGAATACGCACAAAGATCGAAACACCGGATTGAAGCCCAGGAAGGTTTACCACCTGACCGACGAGCCTCGACGGTTTGATAATATGGACGCCGCGCTGGAATCGCTCTGGCGCAGTTACGGTTCCGTGGAGGAACCGACTCCCGCGACAAGTGAAGTTCCGGCGCCCCGGTTCAAACTGAACCTGGACGATCCCTACGCCAATCCGAAACCGGTTCGCAGGCGAGCATCAGGCCGGTCATTCGCCCTGGCTCTGTGACAACCTGAAAGCGGCCGAAAGCCGCCAATTGCATAGCGAGAGAACGGCCACCCGAAAGGGTGGTCGTTCACCATTTCGGCATGGTAACCTTCGGCATGATCTCCGCCGCCTCTTCCCAACACGCGGCGCCGAAAGCGGCCAGTTCCTGGTCCTGAATATTCATCTCCACGGCGGTTCGGTGGGTCGGTTGTTCCGGGTCTTTCGTGAACAGCGCCATCAGCACGTATCCGCCGGTGGCTTCCTTCCACAGAAAGAACTCAACGCGTTCACCCGCGATCGGGGTCCACAGGCGCGAAACGGCGTCGCCGCGCAGTTTCCGGCGCGCGCGGGCGTCGGAGAACCACTGGCACCAGCGCCAGACCTCCGGCGCGGCGATCATACCCTCGGCCGCAACTTCCTGCTTCCACTCCGCGCCTGCCCGAAGGCGGACTTCCGCTGTCCAGCGCATTGCCTGGTCTTCGACCGGAACGAACGTAAACCGTATCAGGTCTCCCAGTTGTGCCATGTCAGTCGATTCTCCTTTCCGCTATCAATACCCACGTTTTACCGCCCAACCGCGTCACCACCAGGATCACCGGCGCGCCGCCCTCGTTCTTCAGGGCTTTTCGTGTTGCGTCCACATCCAACGTTACGCCGCGCTTGCGCACTTCCTCCGCGTGCCAGCCGCGTTCGCGGATCAGCGCCTTGATCCGCTTCAGGTTGAACGGAACGCAGTCCAGAACGGTCAACGTCTGCGCCCAGGGCGTGTGGATTGGAATGTCACTGCTGAGGTATGAAATCGTCGAGTCGATGCGCCAGGCGTCCAGTTCCTGCGCCAGCGTATCAACGCAACCCGCGCGCGCCACGGCCGGATCGGGATCCAGCAGATAACCTCCCGGCGGTCGGACCGGCGCGCGCCCTTCACCCGGTACCATGGAAAGGCCTTCCGGAAGGATCGACGCTCGGCGATCGGCGGTTTTCAGCGCTCCGAACCAGAGGACGGTCTCCTTCAGTTCGCCGTTCAGCGAAATGAACTCGGCTTCGGCGTCCGGCGGGATGTCGCCGTGGGCAATCGCCGGACTGCATTTTACGCCGATAGGAACGCTGTCCGCCCGTTCCCGCAGTGCTCTCAGCGAAGGCTCATAGCGATCGGGGTGCGTCACCCTCAGCCCGCCCGGACGACGCGAGGGATCGGCCCAAACCGCGCCTGCTGTTGGTGGTTCCGCCAGGCAGTTTGCAATACGGAACGAGGCTTGCTCCTCAAGGCCAAGGGCTTCGGCGTTCGCCTGGGCGATAGCAACGCGGAGTTCATCCGTGTCCAGACCCTCAATCCGTGTAACTTCGGCCAGGGCCAGCGAATCGGCGCCGATACCGCAACACCAGTCTGAAACGCGGCTGAATTCCCTGTACCGGCGGGCGCGCCACGCGGAGACGGCATACGAGGACGCCTGTTCGAAGGCATCGCGGGTAAAGAACATGTGATTTGCGTGGGGAAACCGCCCGACCGCTTTTCGCCGAAGAAACGCCATTTCCACCGCCGCCGAAGCCAGTTCCGGCGGAAACGATTTGCGCAACGTCGTTACCGCTTTCAAGGGATCGTCGTACAGCGCCGCCTCTTCCAGCGCGCGCGAGCCTTGCGGGCTTCTCAGTGATTCCAGCAACTCGATGGTCATCGATCAGAACGGCAACAGCGAGGTCACTCCGGAAACGCCACCCGCGGTGACCGGTTGATCCGGATCGAGGTGGTTCTTGTCCAGGTAGGCCAAGGCAATCACGCCGAAGCGCGGCGAGTTCACGGCGCTGGTGATGATTCCGATATCTGTGCCATCGTGTAGAACGGCGTTACCCGGCGCGGGCACAACGTTGCCTTCCAGCCGGATACCGCGCAACTGTTTTGCCGGCTGACCGCGCGAGTGGATACGCGCGATGATTTCCTGGCCCGGGTAGCATCCCTTGGCGAAACTGACGGCCTTGCCGACGAGATTCGCCTCCAGCGGGATGGTTCGATTGGTGAGTTCAGCGCCCCATGCCGGTTCGCCGGCCTCCACGCGGAGTATCTCCAAAGTATCGTTGCCACCGTCCATCGCCCCGGCCCTTTTCAAGGCATCCCGGAGTTCCGAAGTTTCGTCCACCGGCGAGTAGATATCCATTCCGCTCACCTGTCCCAGCGCAACTCCCGCCACGACCAGCGGATCCGCCACAACGCAGTGCCATTCCGAAATCCCGTTGACGTCCTGTGCCAGGACCTCGGACACACAGCCGGCGGCGCCGGGACCCAGCACTGTGGTTCGATCCTGTTCGGAGGAAATGTCCTCCAGTTCCAGGCGTTCCATGATGATGTACTTTTCCAGCGCTGTCATCAGGGGAGCCAGCGTTTCTGAGGAGGTTTCGACGAGGATGGTTTCCTCATCGAGGATCCAGGCGCGGAAGTCGGCGATCAGGCGTCCGTCAATTTCGAGGATACAGCCCCGCGCTCCCTGCCCCGGTGTGAGCGACAGAAAATCGTTGGAGGCCATCCGGTGCAGATAATCCCTGGCATCGGGCCCGAGCATACGGAACCGGGCGCCGCCGGAATCCGGAACCTGAACCGCGCCAGAAAGGGCGGTTGTGTATTCTGCTGTTGCGGACATCGGATATCCCTTCTTGTTCAAACGCTTGCGTTGACACCTCTATCGTAGCACGGTTGCCGTGGAGGCGCGCATTGGGGTTGGATTTCGTGGTACAATGACAACATCCAACAACACGGAGCCAAACCATGAACAATCCTCGACGCCTCTCGGGTTTCACCCTGATCGAACTGCTTGTTGTCATTGCCATCATCGCCATCCTCGCCGCCATTCTCTTTCCCGTGTTCGCCAAGGCGCGCGAACGGGCCAAGATCTCGACGTGCCAGAGCAACCTGAAGCAATGCGGCGTGCAATTTCTGATGTATGCCGCCGACTACGACCAGCGTCTCCCGTACGCGAAAGATCCCTCGGACGGTAATCACTTCGAAGGCAAGAGCGGTGTCAAGGGACCTTTGCCGCTCATCTGGAACGTAATGAAACCTTACGCGGGAACCACCGAGCACTGGCGGTGCCCCAGCGACGCGGGCCACTACGCGCCTTACGCGATTGCCGTGGACGACAAGGGCGGCCTTAAGACCCCGCGCGCCAAGCAACCGTGGTGGCAACTGCACAATGGCGGCAGTTACTATTACAACACCCGCATCGGAATTCAGACGCGCGGAGTCGCTGGCTCTAAATGGAGCGGAAGTACCGACAGCCTTCCGTCGTCCATCGTCGGGCAGGACGGCGTGCGGCGGCCGATATCCGCGGCCAACGTGGTGATGGCGTACGATCCGGGCCGGTGGCACGTTGCCCAGGCGAACACCAACGATGTCAACTACACGAAGTACGCGGAACCGATATCGGTGATGCTGGACGGCCACGTTGAGAAGATGAACTACACGAAGTGGTACAACGACTACTACGCGAATCCCACGTACGGCCTGTGCGGGGCTTACTGAAAGACCCCGGCGCTTTACATCATCAAGCGTGATGGCCTAAAGTACAAGCGAAAAACCGCGGGAATACGCGTGTAGACCTATGAACTTCGACCCGACCAGACACCTGACGACCGAATCCTCCCAGCAAAACGGGGTGGTTATCTTTACCCTCAACGGTGAATGCGATATGCACACCGCCCCGTATGTGCGCCTTGAGGTCTCCCCCATCCTTCAGGCCGCCGGGAGCGTGGTCATCGATTTGCATAACGTAACGTTCATGGATTCGGCCGGCTACGGCATGCTGGTGGGACTCGCGCGCATCGCCACCGACAACGGCGGGAAGATGTGTATCCTCGCCCCCACCACCGGCATCGTCGCCTCCGGCCTGAAGGTCCTCCAGGTCGGCGACTGGATACCGATAGCCAACACGCTGGAAGACGCGCTGACGCGGATTAAGGATTAAGAATTAAAGATTAAGGATTAAAGATTCAAAATTAAAGATTCAGGTTATTGGGTTGGCAGTAGTGAAAACTGAGAATCTCGTTGTTGAAAAGAGTTACCAGTTAGCTATTAGCATAGTGCGTTTGTACCAGCACCTGTCGGCTACGAAAAAGGAATTCGTGCTCTCGAAACAACTCCTGCGTAGTGGCACCAGCATCGGGGCGAACGTTGAAGAGGCCGTTGGCGCCCAATCGCGTGCTGACTTCATCGCCAAGATGTCGATTGCTTACAAGGAAGCACGAGAAACGGATTACTGGCTTCGCTTGCTGAGAGACACAGACTATCTAAACCAAACAGAATTCGAAAACATGCAAGCGGAGGCCAAATCGGTTTGTCGCATAATAGCATCGATCCTTATATCTCTCAAATCACCGCAATCGACTGATTCCGGTTCGAATCCTTAATCTTTAATCTTTAATCCTTAATCGCCTACGTTCGCCAATAGATTTTCCACCTGGTGAACATCCGTACCGACAAAGCCACCAACAGCGTCACGAAGATGCACTTCCAGAAGCCGGCCCAGGGGGTTGGCGTCATTCGGTCCATCCACGGGCCGATCCCCGTCAGGAACAGCAACGCCCCAATGAAGTTCGTGTGACCCAGGTAGGCGATCATCGGATTCTGGCCGTTGTCCACCAGCAGACCGATCCACCGTTTCCCGGAGAACACATCGGCGATCACCGTGAAGGTCATCAGCAGAAGGCTTGACAGCGAAACGGTGACGAAGTAGAAACTCAGCGTGGCGCGCCCTTTCTGGATACCTCCCTCGTACGGCTCCAGCGCCAAACCCAGAACAAGCCAGAAGGCCGACCACGTAAAGATATTCCTCAGCAGATGCTCCGTATTGGTCAACGGATTGCGAACAAGCGCCCATCCCGCGGCGCACATCACGAAACAGGCGATCGCGGTTTCGGTGGTGTGCCGCGTGAACATACCGGTCAGCACCACGGGCACGAACGCAAAGCACAGCAGGGCCAACAGCGAGGAGCGCCATCCCGGCCAGTGCCGTTCGGGCGCCGGATTGCGATCGCGAATCCAGTTGAGAAGAAAATCGCCGACGATTGTACCCGGAACGATCACGCAAACGTATTGAAGGTAGCGGAACTGGTACAGCCAGTCGGCCGGAGTCCAGTTCCAAACAGTCTGGGTCCAGCCCGGAACATCGTGCGACAGGCGGAATGCGACATAAAGGGCGATGAATCCGAGCCGCAGGATCACATTCCCGCGCGTGATGAGCCAGATGATGGTGCCGACCAGCGCCATGTTCGCCAGGACCATCAGAATCGTGTCGAACCGCTGGACCGAGAAGCCCCTGCCGTCCGCGTAGGTTTGCGCGGCCAGCAGGGCGATCACGCCGGCCCATCCAAGCAGGCGCACAAGCCATTGAATGCGGACGGGCCATTTGTCGGGGAAGCGGGACAGAACCGGGAACACCAGGAAGAACGCCAGCAGTGCGACCAGCATCGTCGTCCGGTCGGGTGAAGCGGACAGGCTGAACGGTCGGACGTGCTGAACGAACAGCGAGAAGAACGCCAGCAGGACGAAACGGCGCACGGCGTTCCACACCGCCAGCCATATTGATGCTCCGGAACCGAGTCGTTTCGACAGCGCCAGCGGGAAGGCCGCGCCCATTGAGAACAGAAACGTCGGCCACACCAGATCGACCCAGGTGATGCCGGGTATTTCCGGGTGGAATGCGTTGGTGGGCGGTGGATTCTGAGCGTGGAACATCCAGGCCGGCAGGGTGTTTGGCAGGATGCCGGACAGCACCATGCCCAGGATGGCGATTCCGCGCAGGGCATCCAGGGCGTAAGCCCGGCGTGACTCGGGCTTGCCAAGCGGCGGGACGGAAGGGGCGGCGACGGCGATTGCGACCGGCATAAGCGTTCCTCGGTTAATATCGGGGCCGCGCGGGGCGGCCGAATGCTACTGTGTATTGTAAGCGCGATAACCACGGTTTTCACGCACCGTCCGATGCAAGGGAAAAGAAGAGAAATTCGCGTATGAATGTCGCCACAATCAACAACCTGACGGTGCGCTACGGCGCCAAAACCGCCATCGAGGACCTGACCGCCGATATCCCCGAGGGGTGCGTCGGACTGCTTGGGCCGAACGGTGCGGGTAAAACGACGCTCCTGAAAACTCTGATGGGTTTCCTCAAACCGGCGAAGGGCGGCGGAAGCGTGATGGACTGCCGCTTCGACACGCAGGGTTTGCGCATCCGGCAACTCACCGGCCTGATGCCGGAACAGGACTGCCATATCCCGGGCCTCAGCGCCGTCGAATTCGTGGCCTACGCCGGAGAACTGGCGGGAATGCCGCGCGAGCAAGCGATGCGCAGGTCGCACGAGGTTCTGGAATACGCCGGTCTCGGCGAGGCGCGCTACCGGCCGGTGGAAACCTATTCCACCGGCATGAAACAGCGCATCAAACTGGCGCAGGCGCTTGTTCACGGGCCCAAACTGATTTTCCTGGACGAACCGACGAACGGCCTGGACCCGGACGGGCGCGATGAAATGCTGGCCCTGGTGCGCGACATCTCGCACGGCAAGGGCGTCAACGTGGTGGTTTCCTCGCACCTGTTGCCTGACATCGAGCGCACGTGCGATACCGTGATCGTAATGGCCAACGGACGCGTGGTGGAGCAGGGCGAGATATCCACCTTGAAGCAGGTTGCACAGAAACAAGTGGCGGTGGAACTCCGCATCGCCAGCGATGAATTCGTTTCCGCGCTTGAGGCGCGCGGCGCGCGGTTGCTGAGCGCCCAGGGCAGTCATTACCGCTTTGCGTTGATGGATCACGAGGACGACATCGGCCGGTTGCTGTTTGAAACCGCGAAGGCGTCCGGCGCCCAGATCCGCGGATTCCATCCGGCTCTGCGGTCGCTGGAGGATATCTTCCTGGAGGCGGTGCAATGACTATCGAAACACCCGGCAACGGGCATCAACCGATCGCCGACCTCAGTTATCGGAACTACGACGGTCCGTTGAAGACACGCCGTTTCCGGTGGTGGATCGTCGCCCTGGCCAACATGCGCCTCACGATCCGTAAAAAGGCATTCTGGATTGTGGCGTCAATTGCCACCCTGCCGTACATCTTCCAAGGTCTTTCGTTGTATATTCAGTCGATGACCGAAAACGCGCCGATGATGCACTTCAATCCGATGCTGGCGGCGCAAACGGAGCGGACTTTCGCGCTCAGTTTCTTCATGGCCTTCAACGGCCAGATGCTCTGGCTGTTTATCGTCGCCCTGATGTGCGGGGCGAACAGCATCGCCGCCGACAACCAGACCAACGCTCTCTTGGTGTATCTCTCGAAGCCGGTGACCAAGTGGGATTACCTGATCGGGAAGTGGATGAGCGTGTTTCTGACCATCTGGTTTGTGGCCCTGGCGCCGGCGCTGATCATGTTCATCTACTGCATGCTCAGTTACAGCGGCGACGGTTTCCTCACGAAGGAACCCACGCTGTTCCTCCGGATGATTGTTGCCACGGCCATACCGGCCTTTCTGCACGCGAGCCTGCTGGTCGGCATCTCGGCGTGGTCAAAAACCGGGCGCATGGCCGGCGCGGCGTACGCGGCATTCTTTTTTATTACGTCTGCGATTGTTTCGGTGGCGGCGATCATCCGGTTCGGCATGAATCCGGCCAAGGGAACGTTGATGCGGCACCTGACGGTTGAGGGCGTGATGCAGGGACTGGCGCAGAACGTGTACGGCGTGACGATGCGGCTTCCGAAGTTCAGCAAAGCCTTCGAAATGAAGGAGTTGACACTGTCGCCTCCGAATCCGTGGATTCTGCTGGCGGTGTTCGTCGCGCTCTGCCTGATAGGAATCGCCGCCGCGCGGGCGCGGATACGTGCGGTGGAGGTGGTACGCGGATGATCAACCTTCAAAATGCCAGCCGGTGGTACGGCCAGGTGCTGGGCATCAACGATATCTCGTGCGCCATCGAACCGGGAATCACAGCCCTGCTGGGACCCAACGGAGCGGGCAAGTCGACCATGCTCAAACTGGTGACCGGCCAGTTGCGACCGACCACCGGATGCGTAACAGTGTTCGAGGAGCGCCCCTTCGCCAATCCGCGCGTGTTCCGCCGCATGGGCTACACGCCGGAAATGGAGAACTCCTACGACGATCTGACCGGCTACGAATACGTGGATTACCTGGCGACCCTTTCCGGCGTCCCGAAAACGCAAAGGAAGACAGCCGTGGAAAGCGCCATCGAGCGCGTGGTGATGACCGCCAACATGCACCGCAAGATCGGCGGTTACTCCAAGGGCATGCGCCAGCGCATCAAGGTTGCGCAGGCGATTGTGCACGAGCCGGAACTGCTGATTCTGGACGAACCGCTGAACGGGCTGGACCCGGTCGGACGGCACGAAGTGTCCACCCTCCTGCACGATTACGGTCGCGAGGGAAGAACGGTGCTGGTCAGCAGTCACATCCTTTACGAGGTCGAGCAGTTGACCCAGCGCATCCTTCTGCTGAACCACGGACGCCTGCTGGCGCAAGGCAGTATCCGGCAGATACGCGACCTCATCGACGCGCACCCGCACCGTATTGAGATCACCAGCACGGACGCGCGTTCGCTGGCCCGCGACCTGATGGGCCTGCCTTACATCCTGAGCGCCAGGCTGGACGGTCCGTCGGCCACCAAGGTGGAGGTGGAAACCCGCGCGCCGGAGATGTTTTACTCCACACTGCCGGAGATCGCCCTGTCGAACGGCTACCGCATCACCGCCTTTTCGTCGCCGGACAACAACCTGGAAGCCGTGTTCCGGTATCTGGTGACGGACAAGCCGGCCCAGCCTAAAAACCACCTGGTGTTCGCGCCGGCGGAGACGGCCGGGGAGGAGGAGCAACCATGACAGCCCTGGCGATTTACCGCGCGGCCTTGCGCGACCTGTTGAGTTGGCGCCGGCTGATTCCCTCCGTGTTGCTGGTGATTTTGCCCGGTGCCATCGCGCTCATCTGGCGTGCCACGATGCCGGCGGAAGACTTCGACGCGAAGGTGGTGTACAACGTCATCACCTCCGGCCTTGTGTTCGGTTTCGCACTGGTTATCCTGTCCGTGGTGTTCGGCACCGGCGCGGCCTTGCAGGAACTGGAGCAGAAGACGATTGTTTACCTGCTGACGCGGCCCATTTCACGCCGGCTGGTACTGGCCGCCAAAATGCTCGCCGCGCTGACCTTGATCATCGCAACCGTGTGGCTGTCGATGACTTTGCTGTGGTTGACCACCTTGGGAATGTCGGGCGGAGGCATCGGTCCGTTGAAACAGGACCTTTGGATTCTGACGATCGGCGCGCTGGCCTACACCTCGGTGTTCGTGGCGGTGGCGACCATTACAAACCGCGCGCTGGTTATCGGGCTGTTCTTCGCGTTCGGCTGGGAGTTCTGGGTGCCGAACTGGCCGGGAAGTTTCCAGAAGGTTTCGCTGATGGCTCACCTGCGCGTGCTGGCGCCGCATCCCCAACCGCCCAGCGACATGGTGGATATCAAGGAACTGCTGGCGGCCTTGTCACCGACAACCATCTCCGATACCTACGCGTGGACCGTGTTGCTGGCCACCACGGCGGTCGCCCTGGTCACGGCGTTCCTTGTGTTTTCCATCCGCGAATACGTGCCGAAGGAAAGCGCCGAGTAGAAGATGGAAGATGGAGGATGGACGATGGACCGGTTCTGTTCCCCTCCTTGAAATGGAGGGGCTGGGGGTGGTTTTGGGGGTGATTCAAACACGGCAACCACCCCTATCCCCTCCTTGGTAAGGAGGGGAATCGAACCACCCGCCGCCACCTGGCTGACGTGCTGAAAGGCAACGAACAGGAAAGGGGCACGTGCAACGTGCCCCTACCTGACAACCGGCGCCTGAATCCGTCACATCCCGATGGCTCTCAATATCCACGCCGCGTCCGAGATGGTGATGTTTCCGTCCGGCAGAACATCTCTGTACGGGAAGTCGGTCGCGTCCGCTTCGACCAATCCGGCGGCTATGCGGAGGCACCGCAGGGCATCCGGCATCATCATCGCGGTGTCGCCCACTTTGAACGGGGCGCTGGTCTGTGAACCGAAGTCGCATACCGCCTTCAGCACGTAGCCGGTTCCGGGCCTGTCCACGCCGATGTCCGTGAACGTTGCGACACCCTTCACGGCGCATACCGTGAAATCCCCGATTACGTAGGAACCGGCCGTACCGGTGCCTGGCAGGACGAAGAGATGAACGGGGCCGGTGAAGTCCTTGCATACAGTACCGTCCGGATACCGGGCTTCGATCACCGGTTGTTTCAGGAGCGGAAGACCTGCGCGGCCGTCATCCGGTTGTTTGCGGAAGAACAGACTGACCGGCCACGGATCGGTGGTGACGGCGATGTTGTGGTAAGCCCCGGCGCTGATTGCACCCGTGCGGCCGATGCTGGAAACCCGCGTCGGAGATGTGAGCAGACCGAGGGCGCCGATTCCGCACTCTCCATTCAGGTTTCCGCCCCATGCCCAGAGGCGGCCGTCGGTATCGACGGCCAGGTTGTGGTGCTCGCCCGCTGTGATGGATTCGATGAGCGGAAGCCCTGGAACCTGGCCGGGTGTCAGGCGGTTCTTGGTTGTTCCGTCTCCCAGTTCGCCGGAGGTATTCCTGCCCCAGGCCCAGACGGTCCCGTCATTCTTCAGGGCCAGGCTGTGACCGTAGCCCGCCGAGACAGCGACGACGCCCGCTATGTCGGTAACCTTCCCTGGTGTGAACCTTGATACGGTAGTCCCGTCACCCAACTGGCCGTAGAAGTTGTCGCCCCACGAGAGCACATCCCCGGAGTCCGTGACGGCCAGGCTGTGGTAGAATCCTCCGCAGATGGCCTTGACCTGCGGGATTCCCGGCACGGCGGCGGGCGTGTTTCGGATTGTGGTGGTTCCGTCGCCCAACTGGCCGAAGGTGTTGTCGCCCCAGGTCCACACGACGCCGTTTGAGTCCCCGGCGAGGCTGTGGTATCCTCCTCCGGAGATGACCTTGACCGCCGCCAGGCCCGGAAGCTGGTAGGGCGCGTCGCGGTCCGTGAACGTACCGTCGCCCAGTTGGCCGTACTCGTTGTCGCCGAACACCCAGACGGTGCGGTCGGACTTGAGCGCCAGGCTGTGGAACTCGCCCCCGGCTACCGAGATGATGTGGTCGATGCCGGGAACCATGATCGGCGCGCTGACGTTCGACGCCGGGACGCCCAGTTGGCCGTCGTAGCTGTAGCCCCAGGACCAGACGAATCCGTCCGTCTTGACCGCCATGGTGTGCCATCTTCCGGCGGCTACGGCGAACACATCCGTCAAGCCGGTGAAGCTCACCGGCGTCCGTTTGTCCGGAACGGTGCCTTCACCGAGTTGCCTGTCGGTGTTCTGGCCCCAGCCCCAGAGGGTCCGGTCGGTCTTGACGGCCATGCTGTGATGCCAGTTGGCGGAACAGCGGGAGGCGTTGGTCATACCAACAACGGCGACGGGAGTGCTGTGGCCTGAGGTTGTGCCGTCACCCAGTTGTCCGTAGGCGTTGTAACCCCAGGCGGCCATGGTGTTGTCTGTCTTCACTGCCAGGCTGTACAATGATCCGCCGCTGACGGTTCTTGCATTTGTGATTCCAAGCACGTTGACCGGTGCGTTTCTGTCGGTGTACGTGCCGTCTCCCAACTGGCCGAGGCTGTTGCTGCCCCAGGCTTTCACGCCGCCGGTGGCCGTCACGGCCAGGCTGTGATCGGCTCCCGCGCTGATATAGGCGATTCCAGCCGCAAGGCCGGAAACACGAACAGGCGAGGTGCGGTCCGTGTTCGTGCCGTCACCCAGTTGCCCCCGATCGTTCGCGCCCCAGGCCCACACTCCGCCGTGACTATCGAGCGCGAGGCTGTGATTCCGTCCCGCGCTGACCTGCACGATGTCCGGCAAACCCGGCACTTTGACGGGGGTCAAACGGTCCTCTGTGGTTCCGTCACCCAGTTGTCCCATCGCGTTCTGTCCCCAGGCATACACCGTGTTTCCGGTTGTGACGGCCAGGGAAAAATACCGGCCGGCGGAGACGGACGCGATACGAGGCAGGTCGCCAACCCGCCCGGCAACGAAGCGCATCGTCACTTCCTTGTCGCCCAGTTGCCCGTAGTAGTTGCTTCCCCACGTCCACACATACCCGGCGGCGTCCAAAGCCATCCAGTGGTTCCAACCTCCGGATACGGACGTGATGTCCGTCAGGCTATTAATCTGCTCCGGAATCGAGCGGTTGACCCCCAGGCTGTTGTCCTCAAACAGGGCTCCGTTGCGGCCCCAGGCCCACACGGTGCCGTCGGCCTTCAAGGCCACGGTTACATCGTAACCCGCGGAAACCTCCAGCACATCGGTCATAATCGCCTGTTGAGGGGTGTAGAAACGGTTGTCGAAGCCCAGGGAGTAAAAAGAGTTGTTGCCCCAAGTCATCGGCACACCGACATCGACGGCGCGGGACGGAAAGACGAGGATAGAGACGAACAGGAAGGTCAATGTGGGAGAGAACAGTCTGAACCGATGCAGTGCAGACATCAGGCGCCCCCTTTCCGTTCACCGGACGCGGTGAACGCTTCGGTAACCCGATACCCAGTTTACCACAGAAAATGAGAGGCGGCCACGGCGATTTTTTCGGGGGACAGGTTGGGGCGATTCACGAATCGCCCGTTCCGTCTGGGACGGTTCCATATTGGCCCTGGGCACGCGCAACGTGCCCCTACCGTACATTATTCGTCCGCGTAGGTCTGCCATCCCCAGGACGGATCGGCGTTCAGATCAATGCCCTGTTCTTCAAAACGAGGTCGCATATCCTTTGCGAATAATACCGAAAAGATATCCGCATAAGTCCTGAGCGCCTCGGTAGGTTTGGTTCGGTCGAGTGGGTAATCGAGTTGTCGGACGGCCGTGAAAAAGTCGGGCCAGAGGTTCGGCCCATATGCGGCTCGAAGCGACAGGAAAAGGTCATTCAGGATGCGGGTGTACAGAACGTTGTTCGGATACTTGGCGACGTCCGGATTCTTGCGGCCGGCTGAAAGGTAGGCTTTGCGCGTTTGTTCCCACTGCCGGTGCTCCGGTTCCCAGAACGCGTCGGCCACGGCTTTCGGAACCAGTTTGCGAACGATGTCTTCCTGAACGGCCACCCCAAGCGCCTCGTACGTACCGGAGCACTTGAAATATGACTTGAAGCCGTGCGACATTTCCTCGGTGTAGCCCGCGAACCCGCGCACGTCGGTGGTTCCCAGTTTGCCGAATCTTTCCAGCGCCTCGACGGTGTAGCCGATCGTTCCCGCGCCGCTGATACCGCCCCAACCGCGCTTGTGCCCGACAGGATAATGCTCGACAGAAAAACGGAAATACGGATCGATGCCGTACACGGCGCACATCTCCGCGTGTGCATTCTCCAGAAACGCCGACAAAGCCTTTGCCTGTGCCGCCAGAGCCAGCGGCGCAAAAACCGTGAGGTGTTCCGATTCTGAAACGAAGCTTTTACCGCCGATCTCCGCTTCGTATCGGGCAAGCATCTCGATCGATTCGTAGCATAGGGGACGGTACGGCGGCTTGCCGATTTCCTCCAGTTGGACGCCGGCCAATTCAACGGCGCTTTGGTAGTCGTCCATCGCGCGGATTTCGACCGCGTGGTCAGCGCCGGCGCCCAGGGTCACTGTAAAGACGTCGCGGTACCACGCGGACGGCCGCCTTGCGCTGTCCGCAGTCTTGCTCACTCCAACAGCGATACCGTCCACGGCAACGGAGAACCGGTCCGGACCCTGACTCCCTCCGGTCCACACGATGGATAGAGTCCGTTTACCGGGGTGAGTGTCTTCGAACGGAATCCGGATGGTTTTGACGCCGAGTTCATTAAGGTAGCGCGGAAAGCCGGTTTCGCCGCCGGGTTGAACGGTCACGGTGCCGTCGACGATCGGCGGACGTTTCGGGTTCAGGTCATCGCGGCGCAGTTCCCACGCGGCGGCGGTTCCGGTCAAGGTCCAAGCGAGCGCCAGAAGCCATATTGTTTTCATCAGCGGCTCCTTATGAAGAAGCGGTTCGATATTCGGACGTTCTTCCCTTGTATACGATGTGGCCGGGGCCGGTAAGCGTTACGGGACCTTCACCGTCCCACTTGGCGAGGACTTCCCCGCCCTTCGAAACGACCATCACCTCGGATTCCCCGATGTTGTGCAATCTGCGCGCCACGGCCACGGCGGCGGCGCCGGTGCCGCAACCCAGCGTTTCACCGGTGGCCCGTTCCCAGATGCGGATTTCGGCGCGGTTGGGTCCGTCCAAGCGCGTCCACATCACGCTGATCTTCTCCGGGAACCAGGGGTGGTTCTCGATGACCGGGCTGACGCGGAAGAACAATTCGTCTTCTGGCAGTTCGTCGACGAAGATAACGGCATGCGGCGAACCGGTGGACACCACATTCAGCAGGTATGTCTGCCCGTCGATCTCGAGAGGGGCGTTCAGCATGCCGTTGGCCGGAAGGGTGGTCGGGATGAGCCGCGGTTCGAGGTCGGGAGGGCCGAGGCACACGCACACCGCCCAGACGGTGTCCTGCTCTTTGAGGATGCGCAGGCGCACGGGACCGCCGAACGCCTCGATGGTGAGGTCGCACCTGGTCAGCAGTCCCTCGTCGCGAAGGAACACGCCGAAACAGCGCAGGCCGTTGCCGCAACGGTCCTCGGTACCGTCCGGATTGAAAAAGATCATTCGGAAATCTTCCGTATCGGACGGAAGCGCCACGAAGAAGCCGTCCGCGCCGATACCGAAGTGGCGGTCGCACAGCCTGATTGCCATTTCGCGCCAGCCGCCGGGCCCGTCGATGGGCCGCTCCGCCTGCTCCATCCCGTTGACGGCGACAAAGTCATTGCCCAGGGCGTGCATCTTCGTGAATTTCAAGGCGTTATCCTCTTGTGCGCCGGACTCCGACGCGGAACCATTTCGGCTGTCCGTCCCGTTCCGTAATAGGTGGCCCTGTGAAGTTGGTGGTCACCTGAACGGGGAATCTTCAAATGCTGACAACAAATCAAATCAGACAGTATCACAATGACGGCTACACGATTCACCGCCGCGCACTGACCGGGACGGACCTGGCGGGCTTGCGGGAGCATGTGGATTATCTTCTGGCCAACCTTCCCGCCGGACAACGCCCGGAGCACCAGGACATGCCGCACCTGAGGGATCCCTATCTCTTCAGGATGTGCTCGCATCCGGCGCTCCTGGACCTGGTTCAGCAGATCATCGGCCCTGATATCGTATTGTTTTCCAGCCACCTCATCGCCAAGGCAAAGGGCGACGGACTGGAAGTGCCGTGGCACCAGGACGCCGAGTACTGGGAACTGGAACCGATGGACGTGGTAACGCTGTGGCTGGCCGTGGACGAATCCGTGGTCGAAAACGGCTGTATGCGCGTCATCCCGGGCACGCAAACCCTCGGCCCGATCACGCACTTCACCGACGAACACAAGGAAGACAAGGTGCTGGACCGAGGCCTGGACATCACCCGGTTCGACCTCAACGCCGCCGTGAACATTGAACTCCAGCCCGGAGACTGCTCGTTCCACACGCCCTACATCGTGCACGGCTCAACGCCCAACCGGTCGCAGAAGCGCCGTTGCGGCTACACATTGCGGTTCATGCCGGCAAGCACGAAACTGGTTCGCGACGGCGCGATGAGCCGGTTCTGGAAGGATCACCCGGTATTCCTCGTTCGCGGCGAGGACACGGCCGGGGTCAACCGGTACGAGGTCGAAGCGCCGTCCGCGTAAACCCGTCCGTCGGACGCCTGTTTGCTATACTAAGCACGGCATTTGCCGTTCGGAGGAATCATATTTGGCTACCGGAAAAGTGCTTCAAATTATCGGCCCCGTGGTGGACATCGAGTTCCCCGGCGACGGCCTGCCCGAGATGCTCAACGCGGTGCACATCCAATCGAAGGACAGCGGGAAGGTCCTGGTTGTCGAGGTGGCCCAGATGCTCGGCAACAATGTCGTGCGCTGTGTGTCCATGGGCAGTACGGACGGCCTCGTGCGCGGCACCCCGGCCGAGGACACCGGAAGGCCCATCAGCGTGCCGGTCGGCCAGAAGACGCTTGGGCGCGTGTTCAACCTCCTCGGCGAACCGATCGACGAACGCGGCCCGGTGGACATTGAACGACGTGACCCGATCCACCGCTCCGCCCCCGCATTTGAGGACCAGACCGCCGCG
>Ga0302251_1000656_pt1 | contig 28743 bp, 39 predicted proteins | sample AAG_RA_Gln_MG_FD_193534 | JGI IMG/M metagenome (GOLD analysis project Ga0302251, IMG submission 193534) | Enriched activated sludge microbial communities from anaerobic digester in WTTP, New Holstein, Wisconsin, United States - AAG_RA_Gln | ecosystem: Engineered > Bioreactor > Anaerobic >... | reverse complement strand
ATATTTAAAACAATCAAAACAAGAGAAAACTCTTCAAAGGTATCATTAGAGGATATGGCATCAAAACTAGGCATCAATACAAATGAGCTATGAGATAGTATTTGCTAAAGAGGTGGAAGATGATCTAAGAAAATTGGGTCATGTCATAACTCAAAAGGTTTTTAAAAAGCTAATACAAATTGCCGAAAATCCTATCTTAGGAGAAGATCTAGGTAATAAAGCCAATATGGATTTAACCGGTTATAGAAGAGTTTATATTGACAAAAAAAGAGTAAAGATCGTTTATAAGATCATAAATGAGAAACTTCAAGTCTTTGTTATCGCTATTGGCAAAAGAGACGATATGAATGTTTATAAAACAGCTACTTTAAGATCAGCAGAAATTACAGATAACAAATGATGTACCTCGAAATTATGAAAATTTTACAACGGAGCCATTTTTAATGAACATAGACATAGATAGTCAAAAATATATAGAAACTCTTGAAAAAGCTCTCAAAGAGTATCATGAGTCAAAACTGGCAGATGACAAAGTGCAAACCATATACACAAAAGGATTTTGCAAAGGCATGATCTATGTTATGAAAAATCTTGGGATAATCAGCGAAGCAGAATTGAAGCGTTTAGTCATTGATACCGAACTTGATGTGCCGTCGATATATAGAGTGAAATAAAAAAATATAACCTAGTATGGGAGATGTTTAATCTTTTGGTGCTTTATCCAAATCATATAGAGTGTTATAGACTCTATATCTTGAGATGATGTTTTCAATGATTGCCATATCTGCAACATTAAAGTCAAAACCTATGTCTTGATTAAAATCTTTTATTATAGACTGAAAAATATTATTCTCCCCTTTTGCAATTTCCCACTTTAAATCTAATAATATTTTTTCTAAATCTCTTAAAAATTCTAATTTAGATGAACGATTTGACCTTAAACTTTTTGTTATTCCAGAAATACCATTATATATTTCAATATATTTAGCTAGAGAATTGCATAAAAATTCAATATTTGATTTTTCTAAAAATTTGATGATTTCTGATAATCTAATATATTCAATAAAATTAATGTTTTCTAGCCTCGTTATCTTGCCAATTTCAAGCAATTCTTCTGCATCGCTATCAGACAAATAATTTAATAATTTAATAATTGGGCGATTTTGTTTCTCAAAATTATAAATACTTTTAAGGGAAACATCTAGTAATTTTGACATTAAATTTTTATGCATTTTTTAGTTCCAAAGTGAAAATTATACAAATTATATCTACAATATACAAAAAAATAATAATTCTTTAAGTTTGAATATCTTACAATTTTATTGAACAAAATTCAAACTTAAGGCTAAATATGGACGATAATTTAATCACTCCTGAAATGCTAAGTCAAGGTATTGACGGATTGTGTAAGATAAGTAAAACATCACAAACCTATTTGAGAAACACCAAAAAACTAACATATACCAAAATACTTAGAAATGTTTATTACAAACGAGAATGGATAGAAGACTATATCAATTCCAACATTCGCCCAGCTAAAACATCAAAAGAGGATAATTAAATGGCAGAAAGAAGAATGTTTTCAAAGTCAATTGTTGATAGTGACAAGTTTTTGGATATGCCGAGTTCTGCTCAAAATTTATATTTTCATTTGGGTATGCGGGCCGATGACGAGGGTTTTGTAAATAATCCAAAGAAGATACAAAAAATCATTGGTGCAAGTGACGATGATGTAAAAATACTTTTGGCAAAAAAATATCTTATTTTATTTGAAAGTGGTGTGATTGTTGTTACCCATTGGAAGATACATAATTATATACAAAAAGACCGTTTTAAGCCCACAAATGCGATATCAGAAAAGGCTTTAATAAGTCTTGATACAAGCAATGTATACACTTTGGATACAAAATGTATACAAGATGTATCCAACTTGGATACACAGGTTAGGTTAGGTAAGGATAGTCTAGGTAAGGATAAACTCTCTCCTAAATCCTCTCTCAAACAAAATTCAAAAAAAGAGAGAGAATTTTTAAATCTTAGTTTTAATAATTTTGTCAATCATATAAAAGGCTATTTCAAAAATAAAAACTTTATAACCATGCAAGACAAATACACTGGAGATACTCTCAAGCTTTCAATTTCAGAAAGAGGAAGACTTTATAATCAATTAGACACAAACTACAAAGATTTTGATGCAACAAGAGCAGTTGAAATATTTGAAGCACTCTATGACAAATATGAAACCGGGGAGATCATTCTAACAAAAGATGAGCTCATCTTCAAACCGATCACAAAACAAGGAGCAGCATCATGATCCAAAAAATTCAAATCTACAAATTTAGATTTGATGAAGCCCACATTGTGAGTTTCACAAAATCTAAAACGAAAGGAAAAAACAATGAAACAAAGTAAAAGAATTTTTACAAGTTTTATAGCGGCTTCTGCATTAGTCCTTTCAACGGCTAATGCAGGATCGGTAGGCGGATTTGGCGGAGCAACTGAATTTACGCAAATAGCAAATAATTCGCAATTAGCCGCCCAGTATGGAAAACAGCTCCAGCAATATGCTACGCAGCTCCAGCAGTATCAAACAGCAGTACAGCAGTTTACTAATCAGGTGCAAAGCTATAAGCTCATGTTGCAAAACATTGGTCAACTGCCACAAACACAATGGAACCAATTCGCACAAAGCGTAAATAAAATGCGTCAGATCATGGATAATACCGCCGGTATGACATACACAGCAGCAAATTATGACCAATTGTTCAAGCAAATGTACCCCGGTTATCAAAAGCTACTTGATAATGGTAATGTAGATCCAACCAACGTGTACAAAGGTCTATCAAACCAAACGAACGCAACCGTTAACGATGCACTCAAACAGCTTAATCTTACTCAAGCAGATCTTGAAAATGATCAAAGCACCATGAAAGAGCTTCAAAATGTGAGCCAATCGGCAGAAGGTCAACTCGGAGCTATACAAGCAGCTAATGAGATTGCACTTCACCAAACCAACACGCTTAAAAAGTTGCAGCAAACAATGATGTTGCAGGCAAATATGCAAGCCCAAGCGATAGCGGCCGATCAACAAAAAGAGGATGTTGCAAGAGCGGACTTTGATAGGTTCAATTCTAGAAAAGTCAATATAAACATAAATGACAGTCAAAATGCAGGCGGCCGACAATGGTAAAAATTATTACATATATTTTGGCGGTGATTATAATAAGCCTTTTTGCATATTTGACAATAGGTCCATCTAACGACGTCAAAAGAGATTTTGGAGGATTAAATCACAGAAAAGTAAATATAGATATAAATGAATCTTTACCGGCAGGCGGCCGCCAATGGTAAAAAAAATATTGTTCATCTTTGGTCTATTTTTCTTTTTTTCACCTGCCGCTTTTGCTGTACAAGAAAAAAATTTACCAACACAGATTCAAGATTCTTTTGAACAAAAAATCGTTAAATATTATCCAAAAATTCAAACCGTTTCAAGGAATTTATTATTATCACTAGCAGTAATTCAATTAGTACTTTCAGTTGGTTTTATGGCCATAAGACAAGAATTGGAAATAGGTGGTATTTTTGCACAATTGGTAAAAACCATTTTGATTGTTGGTTTCTTTTTGTTTATACTGGAATCGCCGCAATATTTGAAGTCAATATATAAAGGCTTTGACCAATTAGGAATACAAACTGGAAATGTCAGCTTTGACCAAATCATAAATCGCATATATGGTATGTGGGATAAGATTTTTAGCAAAACTTCTTTGTGGGAACCAGGATCCACTCTTGCCTATGTTATAGTCGGAGCTCTTGCTAGTGCAGCATTGCTGCATCTTGTAGGTACTGCTCTCATGATCTATGCTTTTACGATTTTCAGCATCTATATTGGTATGTTTTGGATCGCTTTTGGTTCTTTTGATCAAACTCGTCCTTGGGCGATTCATGCAATTACCAATGTCATTCGTTGGAGTGCTAAATGGATGATGATATTAATCTTGATGTCTATTACCTTTTCTCTTGTAGATGATGCCTTGGCTCATGGTGCAGACGATACAGGATCAATTATAACTCTTTTGATCGTATCTTTAATGATGGTTTCAATCAGTAGTGGTTTGTCTTCTTTTGTGGATAGTTACTTCTCCGGAATGGGTGGCGGTGACAACAATAGAGGTATGCAGATGTTATCAGCCGGAGCCGGAGGGGCCGTAGGATTTGTTTCTGGTACGATGGCAGGCAAAACGTCAGCAAATGATGTAGTAAAAGCAGCAAGAGCATCAAGCCCTGACGGAAGTGCAGGCTTTAAAGATTATGCCAAAGCAGCAATGAAAATGGGGCACTCTTCTTTTAGTGGCACCCATGATGGAGCTCAAAAGGGTATGTTGGGTGCTCTTGCCCAACCGCCGGGATTTGGGAAAAATAATAATACCGGATCTTCAAGTAGTAGCATGAGTGGTGGCTCAACAAGTCCAAGAGAGGTGCCACTTGGTACGGATAGCGGTTTTGGTGGGGTTGACGGCACTATCGGCAATGCGATGACAGAACCAAAGCCAAATCCAAACGTGGTTAGTTAATTTTAAGGAGTAAAAAATGAAAAAACAAAACATGATCAAGAATTTTTTGATGTCTATAGTATTAGGTGTCCTTACATTAGGATCAATAGCTTACTACTCGATAGAAAACAGCAAACTTGAAGTTGCATTATCAGAGTGTCAACAATCAAAACAAGATATAAAAGCAGACGAAGCAAAAAGCCGAAGAGGCGATTTTGATTATAAAAGAGAAAATGACGGCTCCGATAAATTGACATATTAGGAGCAAGAGATGAAAGAGATTACAGTGATTGGAGCAGATATGCTCCACATCCACATCAAAGATCTAATGGATAATTTACAAGACCAAATAGACGCTGTTGGGGCATTAATGTCCAATAGCTCTAATGAAGAAATATTGAGAATTTCACCTCTTATTTCTCCACTTGCAGAAAAAATAGCAATTATCAAAGATGATTTTAACAAGTTTATAAAAGAAGCTGAAAATGAGAACAGAGTTTGTTAAGTTTAGAGTCACTGCGAAAGAGAAAGATTTTCTCAAAACGCAGTCTAGTAATGCCAATCTTTGTTTGGGTGCATATCTACGAAATTTGGGGCTTGGATATCCGGTTAGATCAATGACTGATATCCAAACTGCCGTACAAATAAAAAATTCAGCGGCTAATCTTGGCCGTCTTGGTGGGCTTTTCAAGCTTTGGCTATCAAACACTAAAGAAGAATGGGATCCACGACTTGGAGATAGAAGCAGCTTCAAAGTTGAGCTCCTAGTTAAAGAGATAGAGCAGAACAAACAAGAGCTTTTAGAAATTGCAAGGAGATTGTTATGAGAAAATATAGCAAAAGAAGAACTTTGGATCAAATATATATGGATGCTATTTATGACGGCAAATATGACAAAGCCGAAGAACTTGAAAAAAGGATCATAGAAAAAGCATTAAATAAAAAAAATAAATTCTTGCACAAAAAATTAATAGAAAGCCTTACCCTTGGCGGAGTAAGTGGCGTAGTTAGCGGAGTTAATGATGATTGTTAAAATAATGGCTCCAAATAAAAAAAATAGAGGTTTTAAAGGGCTAGCGGAATATGTTACAGACAAACAGAAGTTACACAAAGATAAAGTCGAGTATATAGATTTTGAAAATTTTGCTTCAGATAACTTTGAGGATAATATAAAACACGCTCTTGAGCTACAGTCTCTTAATAATTCAACAAAAGATAAGAATATGCATATATCCGTATCTTTTAAAGAAGATGAGAAACCAACTAAAGAGCAATTAAAGAATATTGAAGTTGAACTTTTAAAGTCCATAGGCATGGACCACCATCAAAGGATAATGGGAACCCATATAGATACTAATAACTACCATATACATATAGTTGTTAATCGTATAGATCCTTATAAATACAATAGAATAGATCCGGCATATTCAAAATTAAAGCTTCAAAAAAAAGCGGCCGAGCTGGAGGAAAAACATTTTCTTAAAAAAGATAATCATATACCAAATTGGCAGCAGCAAGATACAGAAAAAAACATAAATTCAAAAACGGCCGATATAAAATCTCATACCGGCATTGATAATCTCAAAACATGGATAAAAGAAAATGCCATGGAAGAGCTAAAAACAGCTCTAAAAGCCAAAGATATTAAAGAGCTGCATACAACACTTGCCAAATTCAATTTAGAGCTTAAAGAGCGAGGTAACGGCCTTATTATCAAAGATAAAAGCCGAAACCTCTTTTGCAAAGCAAGCGATATCGATCGCAACTTATCAAAAAACAATCTAGCAAAACTATACGGCGGTTTTACGTCCATGGATATAGATATCAAACCAACCATACAATTTGGTACACCTAAAAACGACTACTGGGATAAATACAAAGCTAAAATGGATCTGCAATACAAAACAAAAAAAGAACAAACCGATATCCTAAGAGACGAATATAACCAAAAAAAAGCGGCCATTCAATCAAAATGGAAACAAAGGATTGAAACTCTCAAGTCAGATACAAAAATGAACAAGAGAATCAAAAAAGAAGCATATCAAAAGATATTTGAAAATCAAAGAAAAGAGCTAAGAGAGCTTTATGAGAATTACACTATCTCAAAATCTCACATAAACAAAGAAAACAGACAAATAACATATAAAGACTATCTTATAAGCGAATCTCTTAAAGGAGACTATAAAGCTCTTGAGATACTAAGAAAACAAAAACCTCCTAAGCCTAAAGAAGATGAAAATACCATCGGATCTAAAATGGATCATAGACTTTTTGTCTCCAGCAAACCGGTGATTACAAAACTTGGCTTTGTTGTCTATAAGCTAGACAAACAAAATGATAACTCTAAGATCATAGATAAAGGTAATCACCTCAAGGTATCCAATGCAAGTGACGAAGCACTGCTTAGAGCTTTGGAAATGGCAAAGCTAAAGTATGGCAGCACTCTTGATATTACCGGAGACATAAACTTTAAAACAAAGGTTATATCCCTGGTGCAGAAACACAATTTAGATATCAACTTCAAGGACAAAACTATGCAAGAGATCATGAAAACGGAAGTAAAAACTAAAACCAAACAACAAGGAGTTGAAAGATGAGCAAACAAACAATTATTCAACAAAGAGGTTTTTTAAGACCAAAAGAAGCAGCAATATTTTTAGGTGTTGGCTTGTCTACATTTTGGAGGTATGTCAAACAAGAAAAAATTAAAACAAGTAAACTCACTTCGGGTGTAACTATCATTGCCATAGATGAGCTTAATCGCTTTGCAAATCAAAGCTTTTAAGTGATATAATCATTAAATCAAACGGCAATTACACCCCAAAACAATAAATCAAATGGTACATAAATTGGTACATACTTCTAATAGCAACTCTATATAATCACGAAAAATAGGCTTATAGATAACTTTTTACGAACGACCCTCTGCCACCTAGTTAGTATCCCCTTATATACGGCAATCTTTACTTTGAAAATGGTCAGTGTGCCCAAATTGTGACTAAATTTTCTTTTTTAGACAAATCAAGTTTACCTACATATTGCCAATTATAATAAAATCACTAAAATCGAATTAAATATCTAGTTATATAAGTATTTTATTTATTTCAATATAATTTATGGTATCATTTAGTAATGCTTTCAAATGGAGGTAAGGCCAAATGAAGTCAATAACATTTGATCCATTGGATGAGATAAAAAAATTACTTGAATATACATCCAAGGAAATCAGTGAATCTTCTGTTTCAAATGATAAGCAAATACATTCCATTAGAGTAATGTCAAAAAAACTGAGATCTTTTCTCTACCTCATCAAACCCTTTTTTAATGACAAAAAATTTCTAAAAAGCCAAAATCAATTTTACAAAGAACTTGCCAAGGATTTATCCCAAGAGCGTGAAACAAAAGTCATGTACGATACTTTCCGATGGCTGATGAAAAAAAGCAAGCTATCTGGTGACAGCTTCATGGAAATACAAACTATACTAAAACAAAACATAGAAAATAATGCCGTTGCGAATGCAGATATAGATAAAAAACTTCAAATTTCCAAACAGTCAATTATGATGGGCCTGAACACTGTAAATGAACAAAAAAGAAAAAAATACACAATAAAAGATCTAAAAACCGGATTTTTAAAAACATATAACAAAGCATACGATACCATGCATCACGCCCTCGAGACCAAAGAGATAGAAGATATTCATCTCTTTCGAAAATATGCAAAATATCATATGTATCAAATCCAGTTATTATCAGATCAGCTTAAATGTTCAAAAAAAAGAGTTAAAAATCTTGATAAATTAACATATTTACTAGGCAAGAGTCATGATCTAGCGCTATTTGCAGAATATCTGCATAACAATAAAAACTTAACCGATTGGGATATATTAATGTCTTATATATCAAAAGAGCAAAAAAAACTTGTAAAAAAAGCATTAAAAATAGCCAAAAAAACTTTTACGCATAAGCGTAAAAAATTTAAAATATTTAAGAATATTGATAATTAATTTGTTTATTTTTTTATAAAAAATCACAATGAAGTGTTAGATTATGATATTATATAACTAGTATTTGACACAGGAGATTGCAATGCATATTTATACTTACAATGCAGATATCGGAACATTTGAAATAAGACAGACAGGTCATAAAAGATATGAGCTTTGGATAGATGATGAAATACTCGGTACCTATGAAAACGCCGAATTTGCAGCTGAAGATGTAGCTAGATTTAACACCGGCTATGCAGAATGGGACAGATGGGAAAATGAACTAGGAAATTATCCTGCAAACTTAAGCGAATGGTCAAAAGTCAATGAAGAATCTCAAGAATAAAAAGGAAATGTTATGGCAAAGATCGATTATAAAGAATTTGAAAAACGTTTATTAGAGATGAAAGAAGAGCTAGAGTCAAATATTGCTCGTTTAAAAGACGAGATAGACGCTATCGGAAGCGAAGATGAGATAGATGATTTAGAAGACTTGGCATCATTGGAAAGCGATAACATGCACCATACAGCAATCCTCAAACAACAACAGCACGAATTGGACGAAGTTATCCATGCATTAACAAAGATCAAAACAGGAAATTACGGCATATGCGAAAAAAGCGGCGACGAAATACCTTTGGAGCGATTACGGGCTATGCCTCATGCAAGATATTGCATCAAACATGCACAATCAGACCAAAAGTAATCTATACTGTTTTTTAGCATCCGTCCAGAGTAAAATATATGTAATAATTTGATTGTCAATCTATTAATAAAATTTATGGTATCATTGACACAATACTCTAGTGCAAGGAGAAGATGACAATGTCAAGATTAGTCAAGCCGGCAGATTATGCCAAAGAGACCGGCATCTCAAGGCAAGCTGTTTACGCAAAAATAAAACGAGGCTCTCTTGCCTCTAAAGAGATAGGTGAACAGCTATTTATTGTGGTAGATGATAACAATGAAACAAAAGCAACCGTTTCATCTGACAGTCAGTCAATATCAAAATTATCATCTACTTCCAAACAATCACAACCACTCTCGAACGAATTTCAAACTATTATAGATGCCAAAAATGAAACCATAGATACTCTCAAAAATCGAATACACGATTTAAAGGAGAGCAATCAAGAACTATCTTCGGTATTTCGTAGCGAAATAGATCTTTTAAAAGAGGCTTTTGGTGAGATGAAAAGAATCTATTCTCATCAGCTTGAACACCATGAACAAGCAACAATTATATTAAACAACGATCACGAAGAGAGTCATAAAAAACCAAAATGGATCAGTGTCAAAAAATTTTTAAAGAAATTTAATATTGACAAAAAACATAGCGACAAAGTCAGACAATATCTTCACACGCTCTATCTTGGCGGAGATACTAGAGTATCACTTATTGACGACAAGATCAGGGTAAATTTGCACAATAGTTCCAAAGAAATGATAGAAGAAGCACTGGAAGATTGATAATATAACTTTAATAATCATTATCAAGTTAAGAGCCTTTTAAGAATAAAACAGCTATTATTCGATAACTATTATCAAAATAGTAAGAAAAGGGGTTGTTATATGGAAAAAATCGTGGTGGCATTAGCCGGTCAGCCGAACGTTGGTAAAAGTTCACTGATCAATGCTATTTCTGATGCTAAACTAAAAGTGGGTAATTTTTCCGGTGTCACCGTTGATAAAACAGAGGTTATTTTCACAATTTGTGATGATATATCGTGTCAAAGCCATGAAGTGCATATCATCGATCTGCCTGGAGCATATTCATTGACCGAATATACTATAGAAGAAAAAGTAACAAAAAGCTTTTTGCAAAGTGATGAGTATGATGTCATTGTCAACGTTGTCGATGCTACCAATTTACAAAGAAATTTGGTATTTACTACCCAATTGCTAGAAATGGGTAAAAAAGTGATAGTAGCTCTAAATATGATCGACGAAGCCGATAAAGAAGGGATCAAAATAGACGAAAAAAGGCTGAGCTCAATTCTTGGCGTTCCATGCATCAAGACAAGTTCTACCAACAAAACAGGCATTGATGAACTCAAAAAAACAATTATAGATACATACAATAAGCCATACAATGATGCCAAAGTAGTTTATAGTGATGCGATAGAAGAAGAGATTGACAATATAGTAGATTTTTTCAAAGCCAAAAATTATCATTTACCGCACTTTGTGCCATCTTATCGCTGGCTAGCAATTAAGCTTCTCCAAGAGGATAATGCAGTATACAGTGCCATAAACCAAGATCCTATCTGGATAGAACTCTTGCCTGTATTAAGAGAGGGGTTAAATCATATCTATATACATTATGATACAAAAGATTTAGAGCAAATTTTTACAGATGAGCATTTTGCATTTGCTAAGGGCGCCAAAATGGAAGCCATGTCAATAGAAGGCATGAGGGCAAAAAGTATGACACAAAAGATCGACAATCTTCTTATTAGCCCCTATTTAGGCATACCTATCTTTTTATTTTTTATGTGGGTATTGTTTCAGTTGACATTTACTCTTGGCGCTGTACCGATGGATGCAATTGATGCTGTATTTGTGGCACTTAGCGATTCGGCAAAATCAATACTGGGTGACGGAGAATTAGGCTCACTCATAGGAGACGGTATCATTTCCGGTGTTGGTGCGGTAATTATGTTCTTGCCAAATATATTGATACTTTTTTTGGGTATCGCGCTGCTTGAAACTACCGGTTATATGAGCAGAGTAGCTTTTTTGCTTGATGGATTTTTTCACAAATTCGGTCTTCACGGCAAAAGCTTTATCCCGCTTGTAACAGGTTTTGGGTGCTCGGTACCTGCTTATATGGCAGCTAGAACGCTCAAAAATGAAAAAGACAGGCTTATCACGCTTTTTATCATAGGATTTATGAGCTGTGGGGCAAGATTGCCTATATATGTACTTTTTATCGGTGCATTTTTTGCCAAAGAGAATGCCGGTACTATGCTTTTTGCCATATATATAGCAGGTGCACTTCTAGGGCTTTTGGCGGCAAAAGTTCTCAAAGTATTTGTTTTCAAAGGAGATGATGAGCCGTTTGTCATGGAAATGCCAAAATATCGTATGCCGTCATTTAAACTTATTTGGCACACGGTCTATTCACAAGCAAAAAGCTATGTCAAAAAGGCCGGCACGTTCATACTGCTAGCTTCTATGCTTATTTGGTTTGCAAGCAGTTATCCTAAAAATGAAGCCAAAGAACAGCTATTTGCTGCCAAACTTGAACAACAAACCAGCGAGGAAGCCAAAATAGCATTACAAAACCTACATCAACAAGAGATGTTAAAAAATAGTTATCTTGGTATGGCAGGCACTGCTATAGCCCCGGTATTTGAACCGCTTGGTTTTGACTGGAAAATGAGCGTAGCGCTTGGCACAGGACTAGCTGCCAAAGAGGTTGTGGTATCTACGCTTGGTATCTTATACTCTCTTGGCGATGAAGTAGATGAAGCAAACGAAGGACTTATCGAACAGATCAAAAAAAATATCCCATTTGCATCTGCTGTGTCATTCATAGTGTTTGTAATGATATATCTGCCATGCTTGGCAGCTTCGATGGTATTTGCAAAAGAAGCAGGAGGATGGAAATATTTAGTGTATCTCTTTATATTTACTACCACAACAGCTTGGATACTTAGCTTTATGGCATATCATATTACACTATTGTTTATGGGAGGCAGCATATGACACTAGATAAATTACAAAAAGGCCAAAAGGCGATCATTGTAAGCATCAATGCATCAAAAGCACTAAAAGACAGATTGACATCTTTTGGACTCTTGAAAGGTGAAGAAATAGAGCTTAAAACACACTCATTGGCAAAGCAAACTTTTGAAGTTGCTATAGGCCAAACATTTGTTGCCATAAGGGACGAAGAAGCCCAAAAAATAAAAGTCGATCTAATATAAAGTATTAGAAGTTCAAGTATTTCTTGTATTGATATTCGATATAATGCGATAATTTTTTACAAGGAGTATCTTTTGATACGATACACACACCGTATTGGTTTTTGGAAATATATCCTGCTTATTTATATTTCAATATTTTCTTTTGCACAATCGGCTGAATTCCACGAAGAAGCTTCTACTATCATTGAAGCATCTTTGGCAAATCAACCAAAAAAAAGTTTTTTAAAAGAATTTTATGAAAGATTGTATTTTGTGCCTGTCTGGACACACGAAAATACTATTTCAAATTTTTCATATGAATTGTTCAAACAAATAGATGAAGATAAAACTCTTGAACCTGAGTCCAAAATTCGCCAAAATGCATTTTTAATCTCCTCTAAGAGCAAAGCTGTATATGCGAGCTTGAGCATGGAAGAAAAAATAAGGCTGGAGTTTGAAATAACCAGGCTTTATAAAGAATATATAGACTATCTATTAAATGGTAATATCAACTGGAGAGCTTTCAAAGGCAAATTAGTTAATCCGGCAAATGAAGAAGAGATAAATGGCGGATGGATCACATACGGTAGTCAATTTAATCCGCTTAATATCATGCAAGATGCTATTGTCAATGGGAGCTTGGATGATACTCTAAACAGAGCTGCTCCAAAAGGCTTCAACTATGCTCTTATGAAAAAAGAACTTGTAAAATATTTAGAGATCAAACAAAATGGCGGATGGGAGAAAATTCCTGCCATAAAAGGCTCTATCAAAATAGGTCAAAGCAATACATCAATTCCCTCAATCAGAGAAAGATTGCGCTCAAGCGGAGAACTAGGCAGTTGCAGCGTTCCAAAAGAGCCTAAATTGTATGACAAATGTCTGCAAAATGCTATCATGAAATTTCAAAAAAATAACGGTATCAAACCAAGCGGTACAATAAATACAAAAACAGCTAAAACTCTCAGAGAAGACATAGATACAAGAATAGCTAAGATCAGACTAAATCTAGATCGTATCAAATGGCTAAATCACCGCTTTGAACCAAGAAGTATAATGATAAATATCCCGGATTTTAAATTTACATTTATAGAAAACGGCAAAGCGATCAAGGAGATGAAAGTAATTGTCGGTGACAAAAAACATCGTACTCCAGTATTTAGCAATCGTGTATCTAATATAATCTTAAACCCTTACTGGAATGTTCCTCAAAGCATCATACAAAAAGAGTTTATCCCCAAACTTCTCAAAAATCCAAATGCAATGAAAAAAGAAGGCATAGAAGTAACAAGAGGATGGGAAAGAGATGAGCCAAAAATAGACCCAGCCACTATTGATTGGAGTCAATATCAATATAGTAAAACATTGCCTTTTAGATTTGCCCAACCTCCGGGAAATGCCAATGCTTTGGGTAAAATAAAATTTTTATTCCCAAATAATTTTGCGGTATATATGCATGATACTCCTACAAAAAGGTTGTTTGACGAAGAGATAAGAGCGTTTAGCCATGGCTGCATACGCTTGGCTGAACCAATGGAACTATTAAAAATTGTTGCATCTATTGACACTAGAGTAGATTTGGAGCGTGCAAACAAGATACTTAAAGGCAAAACTGAGACAAATTTGAGCCTCAAAAACAGCATACCTGTTGATATCGTATATTTAACTGCGTGGGTAGATTACAATGGAGAGTTGCAATTTAGAGACGATGTGTATGGCTATGATGAGCTGCAAAAATAGTTTTTAAAAATTCGTTCTCACCAAGCTGGCCGAAGTGTAAATGAATTTAATAAAACTTTGGCTCTACTCTCTAAACTCAACGACCTCATCAAACGGCAAGCGATATTTTGGAGTCTGAGGATTTACTCTATGTCCAAGCGCTACAAAAAGAGCTAAGCTCTCTTTGTAGCCATCTATATTCAAAACTTTTTCTACATTGTCTCTCTCGAATCCTTCCAAAGGACAGCTGTCTACTCCTATCATGGCAGCATAATTCATGATATTGGATGCTGCTAGGTAACACTGCATTTGACTCCATGCCTTAATGGATGGCAAGGCTTTTATATAGTTTTCATACCTTGCAACATAAGCTTTCATTGCATCGTCATCTAAACCTCTTCTAGCGAACATGGCTTCATAATATCCTGGCTTTGAAACTGCTTCGTGCTTAGCAACGACAGCCACAAGTGCATCACAAGTTGTTATTTGAGGTTGATTCCAACAAACCGGCTTTAGAGTCTCTTTGAGTTCTTGATTTTTAATAACAATAAAGCGCCAATGCTCCATACCAAAAGAAGATGGACTAAGCCTGGCAGCATCAAGAATAAAATTTAAGTCGTCTTTAGATATTTTTTTATCTTCATCAAATAGTTTACATGCATGACGAAAGTTTAGAATCTCGAGTAATGATTTTTTATCTATCACAGGGGTCTCCTTTTTGACCATTATAACATCAAATCGGATATTTTTAATCTGTTTAAACTTTTTTTGACTCTTTTTGGATAAAATCGAATTTCTTAAATTAAAAGATTTTGAAAATCAATTAAACAAGGACAAAAGGTGCAAAATACAGATAATACAATATACGAAATGCTTGTACATATTCCTATGTGTATACATGCAGAACCAAAACAAGTAGCTGTCATAGGCGAATCAAAAGAAATTTTAGATGAATTAACCAAACATAAAGAGATAAATATATTAAAAATTTCCTCTGATGACGCCATAGCTAAACTAACTGATATTCAAGAAAATAGTTTGGATATTATCATAGCGAATGACAAAAAGATGCTAAACGATCCCTTATTTGGAGGCGTTGCAAAACGTGCATTAAATTCCAAAGGCATCCTCTCGATTCTAGCAAGTTCTTTAGCAAAAGATATGTCTGATGCATCTCAAGAATTAAAAACATTGGGAGAGCATTTTCGCATAGTTATGCCTTACGGGTTTGCTGACAGTAATAATAACTACTCATATGCATATCTAGCAAGCAGCTTTTATCATCCTACAGCCGATATAAATTTACAAAGAGCAGATTTGACTGACGGCTTTAATTATTACAATTCAGATATTGCCGTTGCATCTTTTGTGATGCCTACGTATATTCGCAAACAATATTTAGGGCTTATCAAATCTTAATGAAACTCAATTATGCTATAGCACTAACCGGCGGAATTGCTGTGGGCAAAAGTTCTACTATCTCTTTTATGTCACTATACGGTTTTAGGTGCATTGATGCAGACAAGATTGCCCATCAAACCATAGAAGAGCAGCGCGATGCCGTTATCTCTATGTTTGGAGCACATATATTTAAAGATCAAAAAATAGACAGGAAAGAGATAGGCAAGATAGTATTTGCCAATGCCAAAAAAAGAAGCGAACTAGAAGCTTTGCTTCATCCGTTAATTTATGATAAAATAATGGAACTAGCAGCTCAAGAAGAGAAGCGAAAATTTCCATATTTCATAGATATTCCTCTTTTTTTTGAAAACAAACGCTACAAAATAGACAGATCATTGGTCGTTTATGCTCCAAAATCTGAGCAAATAAAACGCCTAATGAAACGCAACGGCTTGAGTGAAGATGAGGCTTTATTGCGTATCGAGTCGCAAATGGATATAGAAGAGAAAAAACGGCTTGCTACATATGTGATAGATAATAGCAAAGACTTAAAGCACCTTCAGCAAGAATGTGAAAAAGTCCGCGATATAATTTTGGATGACTATAAAGGCAAACAATGACAGTGACCAAATATAATGCCAGCGGGAATGATTTTATCATCTTCCACGCCGAACTAAAAAAAGATAGATCGGATCAGGCAATCAAACTCTGCCATAGACACAGCGGCGTAGGAGCTGACGGGATGGTAGTGTTGATACCTCATGACGAATATGATTTTGAATGGGAATTTTACAATAGTGACGGAAGCTTGGCTTCAATGTGCGGTAATGCTTCAAGGGCTGTTGCACACTATGCACATGAAATGGGCATATCTATAAACAATGAATCTATATTTTTAACCGGTGCCGGAGTAATACGAGCCAAAATAAACGGTGATTATGTCATATCAGATATGGTGCCGCCAAAAATCATAGACCAAGAGATCTCAGAAAATGGAGAGATGTGGTGGCTCATAGATACCGGAGTTCCACACCTTGTAGCTTTTCGAGACAATATAGCTTCTTTTGACCTATTGCAAGCAAGAGAGCTTAGAGAAAAATACAATGCAAATGTTAATATAGCTGCCATCAAAGACGGTAAATTATATGTTAGAACATATGAACGAGGCGTAGAAGATGAAACTTTAGCATGCGGTACAGGCATGGTCGCGTGTTTTGTGCGTGCACACAAACAAGGCCTTTTGCAATCTCAAGTGCAAGTATTTCCAAAAAGCGGTGAAGAGATAGATATACGCTACAATGAAGGAATATATAGTTTTGGGGGAAGAGTAAGCAAAATATTTGTCGCTGAAGTTTTTATATAATGATCAACTAGGATCCAAAATGAAAAAAATTATCATATCAGTACTGTTGTTTGGCTCATTTGCCTTTGGCATAGAGATAAAAGACGGTATTGCAGAGTATAATAAAGGCAATTATGCCAAAGCTTATAAAATTTTTTACGCTTTAGCCAAAAATGGCGATCCGAAAGCCCAATATAATATCGCTTTAATGTCTCTATCTGGCAAGGGCACCAAGATCGATCATGAAGAAGCCATATCTTGGTACACTAAAGCTGCCGAACAAAATCATGCTCCATCACAATATAGCCTGGGGTATATGTATCAAAAACAAGCCAAAAAAAATCCGAGTCTTATTAATCAAGCAAAATATTGGTACACTCAAGCAATGACAAACGACATCAAAGAAGCCTACACCAATTTGGCATTTTTGTATTATAATGGATACGGCAAAGAGATACCAAAAGATATACCAAAAGCTATCGTGTTGCTAAATAAAGCTGCTTCCATGGGAGATGCTGATGCCCAGCTCAATTTAGCTATCATATATGGATGGAAAAATGATGTGCCAAATGACAAACAAAAAGCATACAAATATCTAAAACAAGCTCTCTCATCTGGCAAAAGCGAAGCTAGCACTTATCTTGATATATTATGCAAAGAGAGTGTATGGGCGTGCAAAGAGTAAGTTAGACAATTTTTTTTAATTTACTCTTCACAAAAATAGCCATTGAGACTAATTTGATCACAGCATAGCCGATTATCATGCCAAAAACTATTTCAACAACAAATAGAACAAACCAGCTCATAGTAGAAATATAATGATGCACTATCTCTTCAATGCCATGAAGCAGTCCTGTTTGGTGAGCGACTATGCCCCTCCAACAGCTAGCATAGCTACTGTTCCTATAGCTGAAATGCTTTTGATAAGATACGGTACAACGGAAACTAAACTATCTCCTATTTTATTAACCGCTGCATTAGCACGCGCTTGCAAGAAAAAGCCTATATCATCCAGCTTGATGATCAACGCAACTATACCATAGACCCCTATAGTAGTGATGATACCAACCGCGAGAAGCGTGGCTAATTTGACAGCAAATGTAGTATTGCTTACAAATGAAAGAGCCAAGACCATGATCTCCAGTGAGAGGATAAAGTCTGTTTTGATAGCACTTTTGACTTTACGAGTCTCGAAGTGTTCTGTGCTTAATTCTTCAAGGGTCTCTTCTTGGCTTTGGGCATCATGATGTCCAAAAAACTTCTCTAGCACACTCTCGACGCCTTCATACGCCAAGTATAATCCGCCTAGTATCAAGATAGGTTTCATAAGCCATGGAGCGATTGCACTGATGATGAGTATCAAGGGGATAATAATAAGCTTATTGAGCATACTGCCTTTGGCTATTTTCCATACGATAGGAAGTTCTCTAGCAGCTGCTTTTCTCTTGGCCTCTGCTCCTATTAACTCACGCAACCGCTCCAATTCTGCTGCAATGACTTTTTTTTCTTTTTCATTTAGTGCTTGAATATTAGCCTTTAGTTCGTCCATAGAGTGGGCTTTTTGTATCTCTTTTTGCAGAAGGCTGGTAGTTGTTTCATTGGTAAGATTTGCAATAGCTGCAAGATCATCTACTAAAATACCTGAGGATTTAGCACTTGCTACTTTGGTATATGTAGCTATATCATCAAGCATCACTGATGTATTATCCAAAGAGCTTGCTACTGCTTTTGTGCTTCCAGCTAGTGTATGGCTAGCAAGCGAGCTTATATCGTCAGCCAGTGCAGCCAAATATCCCAAAATTCCAGCCATTAATAATCCTGATTATCTTTGATTTTATTGCAAAATTGTAGCATAAGTTATTGGACAAGACATTATAAAAAATAAATTGATGATAGAATTTTATTAAAGAAGCGGGGCACTGTCAAGCCAAAAAGGCTTGGCAGCGAAGTTAAAACTTATATGTCAAACCGACATTGATTGTATAGACCTCGTCATCCCAACTACGTTCAATATCCTGGAACCATATTCGCGGATTGTCATCGTCATGCAATCTTACATAGTCCACAAATATTGCAAGATTTTCAGTGAATTCAAATGAAGCACCGACTCCCCATTGAAAATCATTTTCATCCAGCCAGTCACCATGACTATCATTACTCAAAGTGACATTGCCGTATCCTAGCAACGCATAGATGTCAAACTGCTCAGTAACAGGGAACATAGGTTTAAGATAAATACCCCATGCTCTCAGCTCCTCATTGCCATCAGAACCGCTATCACTCGGCCCAGGATTCATATCATAAGACCAATCGCCATCACCCAAAGACCACCAATATCTACCTTCTAAGGCAATATATTGATTAAACTTATATCCTGCCTGTGCCATGATGCCATTATAATCAACATCTCTTTCTCCGGATACTTCACCATCATCTGTTTTTCCATTATACCTCATTGCACTATATGCAACACCCAGATATGGGCCGCTCTCATCTACCATTACCGGCGGTGGCGGAGGTGCAGGAACTACTACTTCCGGCTCAACCGGTGCTATATCTCCGCCTGCTAAGGCAAATGAACTCGTTGCCAATGCGACAACAACTGATATTGTAAACTTTTTCATAATACTTCTCCTTAAATTGTTTTGTTCCATTCTTGCAATGATTGCTCAAATGATACTTTATATATTGCTACACCTGTCAACACAAATGTTTCAACTAACAAGCCAACAACCAACGATCCGATAGAATATGTATAACTACTCCTTATTAAGTTTTATTACAATTTTACTATAGCATTATTAATGCTTAAATGTCAAGATAAACAAGAAATTTTTTAAAAATTAATGGAAATCATCATTTTTTGTTGTTATATTTTTTATTGAAAAAAACAAAATATATATTTGAAAATCAAAGATAAACAAAAAAAAATTGAAGTTTCAAATTTAGCCAATAAGTATATTGATATATTTATAGAAGATAAGATATACCTGCCAAGTCATGAATGACTTGGCAGAAGAAGAGATTAAAACTTATATGTTAAACCGACATTGATGGTATAGAGTGTACTGTCTAAGTCTGCCTCATAATCTCCAGATATGTCATGAAATACGAATAAATTGTTTTTATCTAGTAAACATACATAGTCAACGAACAATGAAAGATTTTCAGTGAATTCATATGAAACACCTACACCCCATTGGAAATCATTTTCATCGAGCAATTCGCCATAATAATCTTCGCTTAATTTAACATTTCCATAGCCTAACAATGCATAAACATCAAATTGCTCAGTAACCGGGTAGATTGGTTTGATATAAATACCCCACGCCTTCATTTCATGATCGCCTCCGCTCTCTGAAATATAATCGTCAAAAGAACCATTTAGATAATAATCTGCATTAACAGAAGCTTCAGGACTGCCTAATGAGTGCCAATATCTGCCTTCTAATGCAATATACTTATTAAACTTGTATCCAGCTTGTGCCATGATGGCATTAAAATCCACATCATATTCTCCGAATACTTCATAGTAATCATCCTCATCAAAAAAATCAGCATAAAAATCACCGTTATACCTTGCTGCGCTATAAGCAAGTCCAAGATAAAAACCGCTATCATCAACTACTATTGGAGCCGGCGCTACTACTTCTGGCTCAACCGGAGCTATATCTCCGCCTGCTAGGGCAAATGAACTCATTGACAATGCCAAAACCATAGATCCGCTAAACTTTTTCATAACTTCTCCTTTTATTGTTTTATTATAATTTTTACTTTATCATTAAAATACTTTAAAGTCAATATTGGTAAAAAAAATTTAAAAATTAATGGAAATCATAATTTTTTATTGTTATATTTTTTTCTGAGAATAAAACCCATATATTTCCTTTGTAGGCCTTGCAATAGGACTTTTAATAGAAAAAAAATCTTTTTTAGCATTTTGATAAAGACAAAAAGAGTAGTTGAAAATCAAAAATAAATAAAAAACATTTTTTGATTAATGTGAAAAACATTGCACCAATGGCTATTTTCAATGTATTAAAAGTATAAATGATGTGTATATTAGTTGGAATGATAATATTTTTTTAAAGTTTCGAATTTTAACAATGAAAATATCGATATTTTTACAAAAAAATAAATATGTTCTGAAAATCCAGCCCATCCCCATTGTTCAGTGTCCCAATTGTTTGTTTCGCATTTAGCAATAAATCCTGTTCCTATCTTTACGATACAAAAACCTATGAACCGCAAAGACACATATATATGACAATGAGATATGCGAAACTTTCACCGGAAGTTGGGAATGATGGTATAATGACATTATATGGTCGATAATAAGTTTATATCTAACACCGCATTACTATCAATAATGTGGTATAAAAACCTTATAACACAAATCTTTATACTGCTCCCAAATACCATAATTATCAATAAAATATTTAGCACATAAGCAGTCAGCAGCACCTCGATCATATCCTTTGTAACTATATAAATTAAGCGGTTGATCTTTTTTGATATTTATAGGAACCGATTTTTCTGCTTTTGTTTTGACCGTTCTTTGGATCTTGGTACCATGGACGGTCATCATCCCTGATAGCCAGATATCATCTACACTCCACATAATATCAGGTATATCAAATACTTCTGAAGGGAAAAAAGAAGGTTTTACTAATACGCCGCCATGCCCCTCTGCAATATCATAGTATTTACTATTTTTTTTTGGCAGTTTATTTTTGGGGTGCCAAAATCCCAAGCTGACAATACGAAGAAATCTATATTTAAACCTATTGTTTCCTTCCCAGAACTTAAACATATTCCAACCCAAATGTGATCCTTCTTCAATAATGCAATCATGAGGATTTTCTTTGCTTTTATCCGTTAGTCTTTTGATCCAGTTTTTATTATAAATTTTATCATCATCACAATAAACGATACTCACATCTTTGCCCCGATACTCTTTTAGTGCCGGCAATATCTTGGTAGCAGGGCCATCATCCTCATCTAGATAGACAACCTCGCACCCTTTAGGCAGTTCGTCCATATCGATCATGCCCAGAGATCTTTTTTTATACTCTTTAGGAATATAGAGTTTTATAACATCGGGCTTAACGGTCTGATCCAAAATACTGTCGACTACAGGCTGAAGGTATTTTATTCTGTTTGGTATGGTTGTGAGAGATACTATAATCACGCTTTGCCTCTATTTCAATTTTTAAAAAAGTTTTTTAATTTTGAAACATATGCTTTAAAACATTGTTTCAAAATTAGTTTACTTTTATATGTCTTCAATTTTTTTCTGTTTGTCATTTCTAAAAAATCATTGACATAGTTTTGGTGGTGCATTAAACCATAAATTCCATTTGGATTTATAACGGTCTCATTTTCACCATGTATTCTATAATAAGTTAAAGGTTCAAAAGTACATTCAACAGTACCATAAAATGGTGCTATAGAGGATAGTCTATTATCAGCATACACAAAAGGGTATTTTTCTACCAAAAAAATTTGAAATACTTGCTCTAAATAACTTCGCCGAAATGATAAAAAACTTGTTGGCATATGAAAATTGGTGTGGTTACGTTTTCGATATAAATCTATAAAATTCATTGGTTTGTAGCATTTAAAGTAATCAGTTATTTCACCAAATTTGTTAGTATAATACCCGCTATTTTCAACCATTACAGTTTCTTTTTTGGCTTTAAAGATCTTAACAATTTTTTCAAGTTTATCTGGAGCAAACGTATCGTCACTATCTAGCAAGCAGATAATATCACCGTCGGATGCTAAAAATGCTTGATATAAACCATTATTTTGATTGTAACTTACATAAGGACTTTTTTTAGCATTTTTATCATTAATTATTTTAATGTTTTTTGTGTACCTAAGTGCAATCTCCATGGAATTATCTGTTGATTGATCATCAAATAAAATAATTTCAAAGTTGTGATATGATTGATTTAAACAAGATTCAATACAGTCTTTTAAATATTTAGCATAATTGTAGTTTGTGATGAGTATAGAGACTTTCATAGATCGTTCCAATTATTATTTTTTAGGTTATTAATATACTCCGATAAGTTATGTTTAGGCAGCCAGCCAAGAAGTTTGGTTTTTTCAGTCATAACTTCAGCGCTCATTCTATTGCCACGTCTTTCTGGAAGCATTTCAATATCTCCGCCAAACATTTTAGCAACATCCATAATAGAGTAAGATTCTTCACTGCCTATACCAAATTCATCGCCCAATCCATGTTCGCCAATCAGTATTAAGGCATCAATAATATCATCAATATGTGTAAAGTTTCGTTTTTGATTTCCCGGGCTTACTATCGTAAGTGATTCACCATTTTTCATCTTTTCTTTAAAGAGAGCTATAAGAGTTGCATATTTGCCTGATTTAATCTCTCTTGGCCCATATACATTATAAAAGTATGTGATGGCATAAGGGATATTGTACCAATTACCATAGTTTACTATCAACTCAGTATTTGAAGCTTTTGTCCAAGCATATGGAGATGCATTTCTTCCAAGTCCGCCATCACCAAATTTAGTGGAACTCCCGGCGTATACAATTTTAGACCCTGTTATTCTAGCAAATTCCAAGATAGCAAAGGTTCCATTTTTATTGCAAGCCCAAACTTTTTTTATATCTTCAAAACTTTGTTCAACACGGCCATATTCGCCTAAATGATAAATGATATCTGGAGAAAAGTTAACCAGATTTTCAACATTGATGGTATCGCCTTGTATATAAGTAACATCCGACACATGATTAGATATAGAACCGGTAAAATAATTATCCAAAGAAAAAACTTGATTATTGGAATCTTCTGCTAAGCGTTCGCAAAGATGGCTACCGATAAATCCAGCTCCTCCTGTTACTAAAATTTTTCTTTGCATCAAACTCCTAATTTGAATATAATTTTATAGAATATAGTATTAAAGGAAACTTGTAAGTATGATCATCGTTACTTTAACAACAATACCAAGTCGAGTTAAATCCCTTCAACCGGTTATAGACAATATTATTAAACAATCTTTACCTCCTGATCGTATAGAACTTTATATTCCTAAAGAGTATAAAAAAAGATCCTTTAGCAGTATTGATCCTTATGATTTCCCAAATGGATGCGACATTATTTATTGCGATGAGGATTATGGTCCAGCAACTAAAATTTTACCGGCTATTCAAAAATATAAAAACCAAAATGTTACATTGATCTATTGTGATGATGATAGATTATATGATGAAGACTGGATTAAAAGACTTGTGTACAGGAGTGAACAATATCCGGATAGTTGTATCTCTGAAAATGGATTTTCTTTGGCATGGCTCTTTTTTAAATTATGGCAAAAACAATTACGCATACGATATAAACTATTAAGAATATTAAGTTTGGGTATTTGGAATCCAAAAAGAAAAATGCCTTCTAAAAATGAAGGTTTTTATGATATCGCAGAAGGTTTTGGAGGTGTTTTGATAAAGCCTCATTTTTTCCCTTCAGAAGTTTTTGACATACCGGATATTCTTTGGACGGTTGATGACATTTGGCTGTCTGGTATGATGAAAAAAAATTGTATCAATATTCGTAAAAGTAGACTGCAAAAATCAACTGCTATAGATATTCAAAATAGTGATCCGCTTCATGCTTATGTATATAAAGACCATAACCGATTTGATGCAAATATGCTTTGCATCAAATATTTTATTGATAAGTATGGAATTTGGCAAAATTTTTTATTTTCTATAAAAAGATAGATTTATAATGTAAACCCATCAAAGAAATTGTTGTTAATGTGACCATAAGCATACTGTGCAGAAAGTTTTTTTTGATGATGGGGGGGATGTAATTATATATAACTATTGCATAAAAGTTAACTAAGTCTCCTATGTCAAATTTTTGTGTACCATGAGATATAATGTTAATTAGAATTAAGGATAGAAATTAGGATGGGTTCACAGTATATTCCAAAAATAATACATCAAGCAATGTTGTTCAATGACCTTACAATTGAACTCATTGACAACATAAAGAAAATAAAAGCATTAAATCCAAATTGGGAATATAGATTTTATGATGCAAATGATGCAGAGAATTTTATTCGCACAAACTATTGTAAAAAAATCTTGGACACTTACAACAGTATAAATCCAAATTATGGTGCAGCAAAATATGATTTGTTTAGATATTTGGTTATGCATAAGGTTGGTGGGGTTATGCTTGACATTAAATCAACTATGAATAGCCCCCTAGATCAAGTTCTACAAACAAATGATAAGTATTTGCTTTCACAGTGGCCAAATAGATTGGGAGAGGACTATCAAGGATGGGGGTTTTGGGATATATTAAAGCATGTACCCGGCGGTGAAATAAATCTGTGGTATATTATTTCTGTTCCGCAAAATCCTTTAATAAAAGCTACAATAGAAAGAGTACTGTCTAATCTTGAAAATTACACACCTAAAAAGTACGGGGTAGGCCTTTATGGCACTTTACTTACAACAGGACCCATTGTGTATACCTTGGCAATTAACCCTCTTTTAAAACATCATCCCCACCGATTTGTTGACTTTAAAAGAGACCTAGATTTTCAAGTGAGTATTTTTCCGGGGGTGCATGATCATGAAAAATTGTACAAAACTCATTACCGTAATCTAAAAGAACCTATTGTTATTCGTTCTAAACCTAATTTAAAAAGTGTTAAGCAATCAGATATATGGTCGATAGGGATATATGAAGGTACAGATCCTTTTAAAGTTGCTGATATCAAAGGGGTTTCCAATCCAATATTAACATCGAAAGAGGTCACAGATGTCAATGCACGTTTTGTAGCAGACCCTTTTCTAATTCGTCATGATAAAAAACTTTATTTATTTTTTGAGGTATTAAACGATGAAAAAAACCGTGGTGAAATTGGTTATGCCGAAAGTACCGATGGCAGAGAATGGAAATATAAAAAAATTATTCTGCGAGAATCTTTTCATCTTTCTTATCCATATGTTTTTAAACACCAGAATCAATATTATTTGATTCCTGAAAGTTATCAAGATTTATCCGTTAGACTATATCAAGCCAAATCATTTCCTGAGCAATGGGAATATATGGGCAATATTCTCAAGGGTGATCATTTTGTAGATCCTTCAATATTTTTTTATAATGACAAGTGGTGGTTATTTGCTACAACAACTTCTAGTGATGTTTTAAATCTATTTTATTCAGAAGAGTTGCTTGGTGAGTGGAAAGCACATCCAATGAATCCGATAGTAAAAAACAATAAACATATTGCCAGGCCTGGAGGAAGAGTAACTTTGATCAACAATGAACTATATCGATTTGCACAAGATGATTTTCCTTATTACGGCATACAAATTTTTGTTTTTAAGATTATTGAATTGACAGAAACTACATACAAAGAAAAGATAGTAGATAATCATCCGATCGTTTCAAAAACAGGCAATGGCGGCTGGAATGGAAAAGGAATGCATCATATAGATTTAATGGAGTTTGAAAATAAGTGGATAGCTGCCGTAGATGGGCTAAAACAAGAATTCTTTTATAAATTTTGTTTTAAAACATCTAATATATGGCAGAAAATACGAAAACTTCTATGCAGCTTCAATTAACACCTAAATAAAACTGTCGCCATCTGCGAAAAAGGAACAAAGGGAACAGGTGATAACGATAACTCACACCTTTCTCCTCTTTGCTTTTTTATATTATGCTATAAACCTTTTATAGGTTATCATTATCGCCTAATCCCATATACTCGCATAAAAATGTGAAAGCTTCTTAGAAGGTTTTAGATAGAATTTTTAGAGGTGGAATTGCACTTGTGATTTGAATTAGCGATTCATTCTATCACAGCAGATAATGGCTCTGAATTTGCCGACTATGAAGAGATAGAAAATAAGTTGGGAGTAGACTTTTATTTCTGTGATCCATATAGCTCCTGGCAACGTGGACTCAATGAGCACACCAATGGTCTTATTAGACAATATCTGCCTAAAAAAACTGATTTTACCAAGGTAGATTACAAGACCATCAAAATGATTCAGAACAGATTAAACAACAGACCAAGGAAAGCTCTCAGCCCTACGGGTCAGGCGTTGAATTTCCACTTTTTAGCACCTTTGAAATAAGAGATCTGGATAGTCCTAAATGATTGCTTACTTGAGACTGTGTATATCCATCGTCCAATGCATTGATTATAGCAATATTTCGCAAATGTTTTGTTTTGACATCATGGAAATGTTCTTGTAGACTCTTACTAAAAGCATATATTGTTTTACCTTCTTTTTTAACACTTTTTTATTTTTCCTATTTGTAAATGCTTGGCTTATTTATTTTTTTCATAATATTCAGAAAGCGGTCTTTGTTTTCCAGGCGCCGTAGGATCATAATAATATCCTTTATCAGGAGTAAATCCCTCATCCCCACATCCAATCACACATGGATAACTCTGTGGTTTAAATGATTGTTCTATTGTTGCACATCCACCAAGTATATCATTATTTTCTAATAAATGTCAATAATAAATGATTGTTCTATTGTTGCACATCCACTAAGCATCATCGCTGCTCCTAAAATCCACATTGTTATTTTCATATTTTTCTCCATTTTTTTATTTCTCCCATCCGTCTTTGATATACAAGCTATCCAGTATCCTCTTGGAGCGTCGCTGCAAATCCTCGTAAGTGTATTCTTTGGCTAAAGGTTCTAACTCTTTTGGGAGGTTTGGGACGCGAGTATAAATGAAACTGATTATGATATTTTTGGTCTTTATCCTTTCAGGGTTGAATTTACTACAAATATAAAATTTTTCATGCATACCGCTGATTGTATTTAATGATTCACCTACCTCGCAAACATAATTCTCTTTACCATGATATTCAATATGTAAATTTAAATTTGTTTTTTCCCCACCTGAATTATTAATTATAGGTTTATTTTTGAAATAATGAATATCGAAATTTTCAAGAGCTCTCTCTCTCTGCATATGGGGTGATGGAGGTTGCAATATCAATCTCATATTTTAATGCTATCCGTCGCTGTTTGGTTCCATTTATATTAATATAGTCATATTGACTTAAGCCATAAGCGCCGCCACTATATATTAATCCTCCAAACCATCCGGACATTTTTTGCCAATCTTTTTGATAAGTCAATGGGGCTTTTACACTGAATCTATCATGATTCAAAATAAAACCATCTGAAGTTTTTTGGTCCGTAAACATAAAAAACTTTGGAGGCTTATTGCCGCTTGTCTTTTGCAGCAGATTATCTGCTGAATTTCGTATTTGATTGGATGAACATCCGCTAAATATAACTGTTGCTAATGTAATTAAAATATATCGTATCATTTATCTCCTCCTGATAATATATTAGGGTTGTAAACATTTGATATGCTTGGGTCGGTATTGATTTGGGAATAAAAATTTTGCAATTCATCATTGCCGCCAGTCAAAGGATTATAGTATTCCGTAAATGCCGGTGTCACCCCTTCATCCCCGCACCCAATTACACAAGGATACCCGGAATGTGTGCTTGGAAGCTTCGGGTCATCATAGATGATACCATCACCGTCTTTGCCGCTAAAGAGTGTCGGCAGTCCTCTGGTAACCACTTCTGTTAGATTTATAAAAAGATCATCCCTGTTATTGATCCCTGCCGTGTTGCCTCCAAGGAGCGCTACCGAGGTTATAGGGGTCAGGTAATGCTAATGCCATCATTTGTCACTATTCCTCTTAATCACTCTATTTACCGTTGCTTGATTTAACCCTAATATTTTAGCCATCATGTGTTGAGAATAGCCTTGAGCATAACA
>Ga0302251_1000655_pt1 | contig 28745 bp, 26 predicted proteins | sample AAG_RA_Gln_MG_FD_193534 | JGI IMG/M metagenome (GOLD analysis project Ga0302251, IMG submission 193534) | Enriched activated sludge microbial communities from anaerobic digester in WTTP, New Holstein, Wisconsin, United States - AAG_RA_Gln | ecosystem: Engineered > Bioreactor > Anaerobic >... | reverse complement strand
TGGCCCCAGACGCTGTTATCGCAGAAAAATCACCGCGTAAAAAAACGGCGTTGACACCGATTGTCGCCATCAAAACGCCGATTTTCCGGTGCATCTCGGGAGCCGCATCACCCAGCTCCAGCATGTCCCCCAGAAAAACATAACCGTTGTGATTGCTCTTCAAGTCTTTCAGTGTCATCAAGGCTTCACGCACGGAAGCCGGATTGGCATTATAAGTGTCGTCAATCACGAAGGCGCGGTTTTGCAGTTGAATAATCTGCATCCTCCCGGAAACAGGCTGAAATGAAGCCAGTCCTTCCACAATAGACTGGCAGTTCATCCCCGCCGCCCAGGCTGCGGCCGCGGCTGCCAGGGCGTTGTAGACGTGGTGGATGCCGACAATTCTCATTTCCACCTTGCTGACGCTGCTTCCGACCATCAATTGGAAGCTGATGCCGCGGGCCCCGTTTTTTACTATGTCCTGCGCCGTAATGTCGGCATCGGAACTCATGCCGAAAGTAACGCGCTTTCCCGGCCACTTCCCGGCGATGATTTGTATGGCTTCATCATCAACATTAAGTATGGCCGTTCCTGACGACGCCATATTAAGAAACAAATCGCCTTTTTCCTCGGCGACAATATCCACCGTCCCGAAACCAGCCAGATGGGCGGGCCCGATATTGGTGATTAAACCGATATCCGGAACGGCGATTTGGGTCAGCCTTTTAATCTCGCCGCGGGTATTCGTACCCATTTCCAGGACGGCAATTTCGTGATCTCCCGTCAGCCGGAAGATCGTCTGCGGCAATCCGATCAGATTATTTAAATTACCTTCTGTTGTTAAAGTTTTTTTCTTTCGGGAAAGAATTGCCGCCAGCATTTCTTTTGTCGTTGTCTTTCCCGAGGAACCGGTTAAACCGATGACCGGGATGGAAAAGCGCCGGCGGTAGTCATGCGCCAAATCCCCGAACGCCTGCAATGTGTCGGCAACCTTGATTAGAGCCGCTTCTTTCCCGGCGGCGTTCAGATTAAGCTGCACTGCACTGTGCACCAGGCAGCCTGCAGCTCCCTGCTCAATTGCCAGTTCCACAAAATCATGGCCGTCGTATTTTTCACCCTGCAAGGCCACGAATAAGTTGCCTTTTTTCACCTGGCGGGAATCGGTCGTAACTCCGTAAAATACATTCTCCGCATTACCGGAAAGCAAAACTCCGCCTGTTGCTTGCAATACCTGTTCAACAGTATAGGCCGGTAAGCTGCTTTCCATAATTGTTTTACCCTTTCATTTGCAAAGCATGAGCAGCAATCTTACGATCATCAAAAGGTATTTTCGTTGCCCCGATGATCTGATAATCCTCGTGTCCCTTCCCCGCGATTAAAACGATGTCGCCGGGTGAAGCTGCCCCGATTGCCGCTTCAATAGCCTTTTCCCGGTCGGGGATTACGGTATAAGATTGCACACCGCCTGCCGCAGCCGGATTAATGCTGTCTGCCTTTTGTATTTTCTGCCGATCAATTCCCGTTTCTATCTCCCGGATAATTTCCAGAGGGTCCTCCAGACGGGGATTGTCCGAAGTCACTATCGTCAGGTCACTGTAGCTGACCGCAGCTTCGCCCATCAGGGGACGCTTGCCACGGTCGCGATTGCCGCCGCAGCCGAATACGGTGATGATCCGTTTTTTCTTCAAAGCGGTTAAATTTTGCAGCACCCGCCTTAAAGCATCATCCGTGTGTGCGTAATCTACAAAAACATGCAGGCCGGATTTGGACGCGACGCTTTCCAGTCTTCCGGGAACGCAGGACATGTTTTTAATACTCGACTCTATTACCGGCTGCGGAATATCCAGAATGGATGCAGCGGAAACTGCCGCCAGGATGTTGTAAAGATTGAATTTACCAATCAGCGGAGAGCTGATGGAAAATGATTTTCCCGAAGCATTTATTCCCGCCGAAATCCCGGCAAGTGAAAGTTCAAAATTGGTTGCCTTAACGCTGCAATCTCCTTCGATTCCATAGGTTAATGCGGCCAAAGGTACTTCCGCCAGAATTCTTTGCCCCCACGGGTCATCATTATTGATCACCATTTTCTGACGATGGGCTTTCCCGCTTTTTGGCAGCACTTCGGAAAAGAATCTTTTTTTGGCCTGAAAATAATTTTCCATTGTCTGGTGGTAATCGAGATGATCGCGGGTCAGGTTGGTAAAAATGCCCAGATCGAAGTCGCAGTCGTCGACCCTTTTCAAATCGATGGCGTGCGAGGAGACTTCGGTGATGACGTGCGTTACCCCGTCGTCAACCATTCGGCGGAGAATTTTTTGCATTTCATAAGATTCGGGAGTCGTATTGGGCGCCGGATATACTTGATCATTGAACCGGTAATTGACCGTTCCTAAAACACCGCACTTAAAACCGGCCGCCTTTAAAATCGATTCCAGCAGGTATGTGATGGTTGTCTTCCCGTTCGTCCCGACAACGGCAATCACAGCAAGATTCGCCGAGGGATCGCCGAAATAGTTTTTGGCCAGGATTCCCAAAGTACGCCGGCTGCCGGCCACCCGGACCCCCGTTACGGAAGGCGGAAACTGCAGGTCTTTTTCATGGACGATGTATTTTGCGCCGCGCTCAATTGCCTTTCCGATAAAATCATGGCCGTCGAATTTCAGGCCGGGGATGGCTACGAAGACGGAGCCTTCCCGGCATTCATCCGCCGAATAGCAGACAGTGGATACTTCTCCCGCTGAATTCCCGGATATATTGATAATATCTATTCCTGCGAGCAGCTGCTCCAGTTTCATGGCCACCTCAGTTGTTCAATGCAATGCAAATGTCACGCTGCAGATTCGCTCTTCGCCCAGTTGAGTCCCGGCCGGCGGATATTGGCTTTTCGCCCAGCCGTTGCCCGATACTTTAACTTCGATTGACCGCTCCCGGGCTTTCTTCATCACTTCTCTGATGGTCATATTGGAAAAATCAGGCATAACCGATTCATCATCGGGATCAACATTAACCGGAGTCAGGGTGCGCTGAGCTGAAACCAGTTGGACCTTGTTTGTTTTTTCCTGCTCAAAGACCGGCGTTTCCCGGATGTTTGTCTTAAAGCAATTCAATATCTGTTCTCCGATGTTTTTGAAGACCGGCGCCGAAGCCACCCCACCCCACTTGTCCCGCTGCGGTTCATCCAGAATTACTAAAATGGTAACCTGGGGATTCTCGGCCGGGAAAAATCCGATGAAGGACGTCCGGACTCTTTCGGAAGAATAAACACCCCGGGAAAAATCAAATTTCTGGGCGGTTCCCGTTTTACCGGCCACGGAAACATTGACAATTCGTGCATTTTTACCCGTACCGTCGGTGGCGCCGACAACATCCGTCAACATACCGGTTACCCGTTTGGCAACGGCCGGAGAAACAACCGTCCGCACAGCCGTCGGCGTGTATACCCGAACCGGACGATCGTTTTTATCGGTGACAGCCCGAACAACGTAAGGTTTCATCAACACTCCGTTATTGGCGATGGCCGACATGGCTGAAATCAATTGCATGGCCGTGACCGATATCCCCTGGCCAAATGCAATTGTCGCCGCATCGACTGTCGTCCATTTTTGCACGGGCCTCAGCAATCCCGTTGATTCACCGGGCAGATCTATTCCCGTTTTCGTTCCAAAACCGAAGCGTTCGATGTAGTCATGGAACTTTTCCTTGCCCAGCCGCTGGGAAATCTTTACCGAACCGATGTTACTGGAATATTTCAATATTTCCGGCACGGCCAGCACTCCGTGGCGTTTACGATTGGCTTCGTGAATTGTCCTGTTGGCGATGGAATAAGAACCGTTTTCACAATAAAATCTGTCCGTTACTTTAATCGCTTTGGCCTCCAGGGCGGCGGCGACCAGAAACGGTTTAAAAGTGGAGCCCGGATCAAAACAATCTGTAATGGCGCGATTACGCCATCTATCGGGAACCAGCCCTGCGATGTTGTTCGGATTGAATCTTCCCTCATTCGCCAACGCCAGAATCTCGCCGGTTTTAGGATCCATGACTATAGCCAGGCCGCCTTTGGCTCCCTTGCTCACAACAGCTTCCTTCAAATGAGTTTCCGCAAGGTATTGAATGCGGCTGTCGATGGTCAAAACGAGATTAAAATTTTCATCCTTGTTTATTTCGCTCTTTTCTACACGTAAGAACAACTTTTTTCCCTTGGCGTCGCGCGCCCAGGCCAGCTTCTCCGGTTTGCCCTTGAGCACTTCATTATACCTCTTTTCCAGCCCTTCCAGGCCGGTGGAATCGAGGCCGACAAAACCAAGCATATGCGCCGCCAGCTCGCCGTTGGGATAAAAACGTTTTGGCTCTTTAACTAAAAAGATCCCTTCAATATTTGCATTTTCCACCGCAGCAGCCTGCGCCGGAGCAATTCTTCTGGCCAGCCAGCAAAAGTTCTTCGGCTGTGAAATTTTCGCCAGAACTGCATTGTGATCCAGACGAAGAATATTCGATACCTGCCTGGCTGTGCGCACCGGATCGGCAATTTTCGACGGATCGGCACAAACGGAATCAGCCATAACCGATGCCGCCAGCTTTTCACCGTTGCGGTCGTAAATCACTCCTCTTTCCGGTTGCACCTGCAACGTGGTGGTCTGCTGTCTTTGCGCCAGAGTTTTAAGTTTTTTCCCGGATAATATCTGCAGCTGAAAGGCACGGGAGAGTAAAGCAATAAATAACACCAGAAAAATCAATAATATACTTACTATCCGGAATTTGAGCCAGTTTTTTGTTTCGCCCGTCATATCATTCTCCCGAATTTTTCAAAACAATTATTTGTTCCTGTTCAGGATAAGACATCTGCAGTCTATCTCTTGCTATGCTCTCTATTCGCTGTGGAGACTTAAGCATCGCATACTCCACCTTCAGTTTTTTTTGTTCTTCGAGCAATTTTTGATTGGTGTTCATTTGCGCGGCATATTCATATTCCAGTTCAGTCATATGAATATGCGAGCCCACATAAATCAGGGCGACAAACATCAACACTATGGCCATTATGATAAAAGTTGGATACTTTATACCGAAAAACGCTTTTTTCTCCCTGGGCGCACGTGGCACGTCCTGTCCGTTGGCAGTCTCTTGCATTTAAAGCCTCTCGGCTACACGCAGTTTCGCGCTGCGGGAGCGTGGGTTGTCTTCTATTTCGACCGCCGTAGGAGTGACAGCCTTTTTCGTTATAATTTTGAGCTTCGCCTCCCGGCGGCAGACGCAAACCGGTATGTCTTTGGGGCAGATGCAAACTCCCGTCAACGCGCGAAATTCATTTTTAACAATTCTGTCTTCCAATGAATGAAAGGAAATAACACAAAGGCGACCGCCTTGGTTCAGCATGTCCACTGCGGAATTAATCGCCGGTTTAATGCTGTCAAGTTCACCATTTACGGCAATGCGAATTGCTTGAAACGTTCTTGTGGCGGGGTGAATTTTCTGCCGGCGAAATTTAGCCGGCATGGCGGAAACGATCACATCGGCAAGCTCCACCGTCGTCGAAAGCGGAGACAATCGTCTTTTCTGCGATATTGCCCTTGCAATCCTAGCGGCCATCTTTTCTTCCCCGAAAACACGAATAATTCTTTCTAAATCTTCCTGGGCATAGCTGTTGACAATATCGTAGGCGCTGATCTGCAAGCTGCGATCCATCCGCATGTCGAGCGGCGCCTGCTGATTAAAACTAAATCCTCTTTCCGCCTGATCCAGTTGATGAGACGACACGCCCAGGTCCAGGAGAACACCATCAACTTTTTTGATCTGTAAATTTTCCAGAACCGAACCAAGCTCGGCAAAGTTAGCCTTTACCAGAACCTTGCGAGCGCCGAATTCGGCCAGCCGCCTTTCCGCCGCCAGCAGGGCATCGCTGTCACAGTCAATACCCACTAAAAAGCCTTCGGTCGCTTGAAGTATTGCATAGGCGTGGCCGGCGCCTCCCACAGTGCCGTCCACATAAATTCCCTTTTTATTAATACACAGCCACTTCAGAATTTCTTCCAGCATCACCGGCTTATGATAAAAGTCGGCGTACATTCATTAAATTCCCAATTCAGTGGCAATAATATTATCTTTATCGATTTCGGCGCTGGAGAGCCTCATTTTTTCTTCGAAACGATCTTTGGCCCAGATTTCAATGTTTTTGAGCATTCCAGCCAAGACTATATCTTTTTCCAATTTGGCATATTCGCGCAAAGTCGGGGGGATGAGGACACGACCTTGTCCGTCCAGATTACAGTCCACGGCGCCGGACATGAAGAAACGCTGAAAATCACGAAAGTCTTTGTTTAAAATTGGCTTCTGTGCTACTTTTTCTTCAATGAGCCGCCATTCAGCAAAAGGGAATACAATCAGATATCCTTCCCAGTTGGTAATAACCATCCGGTTGTCGTACTTTTCGGCAAAAACCTCCCGGAATTTGGCTGGAAAGATGATCCTTCCCTTTTCATCAATGCTGTGATGGTACTGGCCGCGAAAATCAGGCACCACTTCCCTCCATAGTCATCCACTTTACTCCACATGGCTGACTATAAAGGTGGTAAATGGCTTTGTCAAGGAAAAATTTCAACTTTTTCCGCCTTTATCGTCTTAAAATTACCAATAAAATTAGATGCATATGCACAGCGGAAAATTGCCGGCAGAAAATGGCGGACAAAACATTATTTCTGAGCCGATCACGGACGTGTAAATGGATTGATTATCAAGAAATTATTGGATTTTTAATAAAATGGAGTAGAAAAAGACGGCTATTTTTTATTTTTGCTTTCCCAGTAACGGATGCTGGCCTGATTGTGCCTTTCCAGAGACGAAGAAAAAAAGTGCGACCCGTCGCCCTGGGAGACAAAATAAAGATAATTAATTCCGGCTGGATAAAGAGCGGCTTGCAGGGAATCGAGGCCGGGATTGCCGATGGGGCCCGGCGGGAGGCCGCTGATAACATACGTATTATAGGGCGAATTACGTTTCAGATGACTGCGCTTCACTGCGCCGTCAAAGTTTTCCAGATCGTAAACGGCGGTCGGATCACTTTGCAAACGCATTTTTCTTTTCAGCCTGTTGTGGAACACCGCTGAAATCAGTGGTTTTTCAGCATCATTACCCGATTCCTTGCCGATGATCGAGGCCAGGGTAACATATTCCTGGACAGTAAAACCGAGTTCGTCCGCTCTACTGAGCATCGCCGGAGTGACTTTTTTCCAGAACTGGCCGACCATAATGCGCATGATCTGGCGGGTACTCATCGAACGGTCAAAATAATATGTTTCCGGAAAAAGGTAACCTTCAACGGAAGCGGCGTTAATGCCGACAGAACATAGGAATTCCTTATCTTCCGCCAATTCAAAAAACTGTTTTTCGTTTATTAATTTATACTCTTTAAGCCGCGCCGCTATTTCTTTAACGGACAAGTCTTCGGGTATGGTCACGCGGTATGTTCGAATTTCACCCCGCAGCAGCTTATCAACTACGGCCCAGGGCGTCATCGAAGTATTAAATTCATATTCTCCGGCGCGAATGGATCTCAGCGCCTGCCGGGTGCTCACCAGGCCATAAAATAATATCCGGCTCTTAACTATCCCCGCCTCTTCCAGAATTTTCGTGATTTTTAAAAAGCTGGAACCGGTGGGGATATCAACAGCCACCCGAGTCTTTTTCCCGTCGACAGGGGTCAGGGAATAATTAATCAACAGCGCTAAATACGTAATAATACCAGCTAATAACAATAAAAAGACGCGGTGTGGAATTTTAGATGGTTTCTTCTTCATATCATTAAATAATTTTAGCGGGATTAATTAATGGCTTTCTTGCCGGAGGAATCCAGGTAGCTCTGAAGAATAAGGCAGGCGGCTAATTTATCTACTTCTTTCTTTCTCTTTCTCCAGGAAACACCGGAGTTGATCAATATTTCTTCGGCTTCCTTCGTCGAAAGCGTCTCCGGCCATTTGATTATCGACAGGGAAAATATTTTATTCAGCAGAGCTGCAAAACGGTTGACTTTTTCACATTGGATACCCTCGGAGCCATCAAGACGAAGAGGATAACCGATGACAATTTTCTCGATATTATAGTCTCTGATAATGTTGGCAAAAATCTCCAAATCGTGTTTTTTCGTCTTTCGAATAATCGTCGGCAGCCCCTGGGCGGTAATCCCCAGCTCATCACAAACGGCCACGCCGATTCTTTTTTCGCCGTAATCCAAACCAAGAATCCGCAAATAACCACCTCTGGGTATCTCTAATTCCATTCCCAAATCAATGACGCTACCGCGGCGGCTAGAAGGAGGCGACGAGGCGTATTATACATACGTTGAGGAAGCCGACGACGACGCCAACAAAAAGAGCGCTTGATTTGGAAATGGAATAACAATTTCCTATATCTTTTGCAACTTATAATCGTTATTTATGGATTAATCTTTTAACTCGACAATCAGGTACTTCTTCTTGCCTTTTCTGAGCCGCAGTTCAGTAGAGCCTGCAAAATCAGCTGCCGTCAGCTTTTCGTCGATTGACTTGACCTGGCGGTCGTTGATGTAGATTCCGCCCTGCTGAATGAGACGCCGGGCCTCGGACGAAGACTGCGTTAATCCTGACTGGGCGCAGCTGGAAAGGATGGAAATACCCGCTTCCAGATCCCGGCGGGAAACCGCATAGCGGGGAATGGCCGAGGTGTCGGTGGTGGGAACCGTACGGGGAATGGTGCTGGAGGGAAACATATCCGCATCTACGGGACGTGAATGGAAAGCTTCCATGGAAGCCCGCCAGGCCGCATCCGCCTCTGCCGCTCCGTGCGTAACCTTTGTTGCTTCGTACGCCAGCACGGCTTTGGCCATGTTCAGCCGGGCGTCCGTCAGGTTTTCCACGACGCTGATTTCTTCAAGCGGCAGAAAAGTAAATAATTTCAAAAATCTTTCCAGATCGGCGTCGTCGCTGTTTACCCAGTACTGATAATACTCGTAAGGCGAAGTCAGTTTCTTGTCGAGCCAGATTGTTCCTTTTTCCGTTTTTCCCATTTTATGACCAAGGGAAGTGGTGATCAAAGGGAATGTGATGGCATGAGAATCTTTGCCTGTCACCTTACGAATCAGTTCGGTGCCCGCCAGCATATTGCCCCATTGATCATTGCCGCCCATCTGCAGCGCACAACCTTGATTCTGAAATAAATAAAGAAAGTCGTAGGCCTGCAGGAGCATGTAATTAAATTCAATGAAATTGAGGCCTTTTTCCATTCTTATTCGGTAGCTCTCCGCCGCCAGCATGCGGTTAACGCTGAAGTGCCGGCCAATATCGCGCAAAAATTCAATGTAATTGATCCTGGTCAGCCAGTCGGCATTATTGAGCAACAGCGCCTTATCATCAGAAAAATCAAGATATTGAGAAAGCTGCTTGCCCAGGCAGGAAGCGTTGTAGTCTATCTGTTCACGGGTAAGAATCTGGCGCATTTCAGTTTTGCCGCTGGGATCGCCGATTAACCCGGTGCCGCCGCCCACCAGAGCGATCGGTTTGTTGCCGTTTCTCTGCATATGCGCCAGCGACATAATGGGAACCAGGCTGCCGATATGCAGGCTGGTGGCCGTGGGATCAAAGCCTATGTAGCAGGTAACGTGTCCGGCGTCGAAAAGCTCCCGAATTAAAGCTTCATCAGTCACCTGCTCGACAAAGCCTCTTTCTTTTAAAGTATCATAAGCGCTTTTCATCCCTCTCCTGCCTCCACTTTCTCTTTTAACTTGACGCTGATCCGCTCTATGGAATTTGCCTTCCCGGTCGCCGAATCAATATCCAATAAAACCGCCTGCAGGCGAACGTCGCCCTTAGCGGTTTCAAACCGGTTAGGCACGCCTGTCAAAAATCGTTTAATTACAACATCTTTTTTTACACCAATGACGGAATCGAAAGGCCCCGTCATCCCGACATCACTTAAATATGCCGTCCCTTTCGGCAAAATCTCGTCATCGGCCGTCTGCACATGGGTATGAGTCCCCAATACGGCGCTGACTTCACCGTCCAGATACCAGCCCAAAGCCTTTTTCTCGGAAGTCGCCTCGGCATGAATGTCCACGATAATGACCTTTGTTTTTTTCTGCAGCACGGCCAATTCGTTTTTCGCCGTCGCAAAAGGGCAATCGATGGGCTGCATAAATACTCTGCCGGCCAGATTGAGGACGCCGACATATTCTCCCGAGGCCGTCGGCATGACCACGGCGCCCGATCCCGGGATTGTCGGCGGATAATTGGCCGGGCGTAGCAAAGTCTCGTAATCATTTATAAAATCCATTACTTCTTTCTTGTCCCAGATATGGTTTCCGGAAGTAAGGATGTCTATCTGACTCTCATACAGCTCTTCTACAATATCTCGAGTAACGCCGAATCCGGCGGCGGCATTTTCGCAGTTGGCAATGACCAGATCAATCTGGCGATCACCTACCAATTTGGGCAGAAGTTCCCTTACCGCCCGCCTCCCGGGTTTGCCCACGATATCGCCAATAAAAAGAATTTTCATTTTTTATTTTCTATCCGTATTTACTTGGCAAAATTGGAAACGCGTGTCTCCCGAATTACAGTGACCTTTATCTGCCCCGGATAGCTCAGCTCGCTTTCAATTTTTTTAATAATATCATTGCATAACATGACCGTATCGTTATCCGATATTTTTTCATTTTCCACCAGTATGCGGATCTCACGACCGGCCTGGATAGCATAACACTTATCAACACCATTAAATGAATGGGCGATTTTTTCCAGTTCTTCCAAGCGCTTGACATATGTTTCCAGCATTTCGCGCCGGGCGCCGGGTCTCGCTGCGGAAAGCGTATCCGCCGCCTGCACCAAAACTCCTAGCAGAGTGTTGTTCCGGCCGTCATCGTGATGACTGGCTATGGCCTGGATAATTCGCGGATTTTCTCCAAAACGCTTGGCAAAATCCGCACCGATGGCGGCATGCGGTCCTTCTATTTTATGGTCGATTGCCTTGCCGATGTCGTGCAGCAAACCGGCTCGTTTGGCTTCCTTAACGTTCATCTTCAATTCGGACGCCATTAAGCCTGTAAGATACGCAACGTCAATTGAATGCTGCAGTACATTCTGAGAGTAACTCGTTCGATACTTCAAGCTGCCCAGCAAGGTGATTATTTCCGGATGAATGTCATGAACACCGACGTCAAAAGATGCTTTTTCTCCGGTTTCCCTGATGATCTGCTCCACTTCCACGCGAACCTTCTTGACGATCTCCTCGATGCGTCCCGGATGGATGCGGCCGTCCTGAATTAATCTTTCCAGTGATATTCTGGCTATTTCTCTTCTCACCGGATCAAAGCTGGAAAGAACCACTGCTTCCGGGGTATCATCGACAATCAAATCGATACCGGTAGCCGCTTCAATTGCCCGGATATTCCTGCCTTCCCGTCCGATAATACGGCCCTTCATTTCTTCACTGGGCAGATTAACGACGGAGACAGTATGCTCGGCCACATAGTCGCCGGCGTACCGCTGAATAGAATAAGCAATAATCTCGCGGGCTTTCCGGTCGCCTGTGAGCTTGGCTTCTTCTTCGATTTTCCGCACCGTGGCCGCCGCGTCCCGTTTGGCGTCGGATTCGATAGACTGGATTAATATATTCCGGGCTTCCTCCGCGGACATTCCGGCGATATTTTCCAGTTTATTTTTCTGCTCCTCCATGACCGCATCCAGCTTACGGTGCTTTTCCTCAATTGCCGACTCTCTGGATATTATTGTTTTTTCACGGCTTTCAATGTTTAACTCCTTTTGCTCCAGCAGATCAATCCTTTTATCGAGGTTTTCTTCTTTGGAGCGGATCTTTTTCTCCAACCCGTCCAGTTCATTTCTTCTTTCCTTGGTTTCGCGGTCGAAATCGCCCTTCATCTTGAGAAGGTTTTCCTTGGCCTGCAGGATAGCCTCCTTTTTGATTGTTTCCGACTCTTTCTTCGCTTCTTCAATGATTCTAGCTGATAAACTCTCCGACGATCTTATTTTTTTGGCGGACGACATCTGCTTCAAAATATAACCACCGAAGGCACCCGCTAAGATCGCACCAATTATAACCAGGACCAATAAACTTCCATTTAACATTTAAATACCTCCCCGTGCCCCGCTGAAGAAAATCAACCCTTGGAAATTCTGTTTTTTTACTTATAAACGGCAAATCTCCCGAAGTAAATCTCCCCAACAGCGCTATATTTAAACCTTTTGATAAAACCCAAAAAACACTTTTACCAAAGGATCCATTGCTGTCTGTTTTTATCTCTGAACCCGGCTCACAAAGATACCAGTGCGACGAAAAAGAATCTTCACAGGCCTAATATATAAATATTATTAACATGTTGAGAAAACATGCAAGTACGCCAACAAAGGCATCAAAATGAAATACAACCTGGCTTTTCCAAAGGCGGGATAAAGGTTTATAAATAAGGTGGGGGGCAGAAAAACCCCCGCCTATGCCGTGTTAATAGTTTTTTTGAACCTTCTTACAAAGTGGGCGTCCAGTGTTGTATGCTTCAGGCTTTCCGCCTCCCGACCAGCGGGAAAAGGCGGACATGCACACCACATACAAGAATAGACCCCGAGTTCAAAGTGTTGGCTCAGAAACAAATGTTAATCACGCACATCGCAGGGGCTATACAGCATATAATTATCTTGCGTTTTCGATAAGTTGAATCAATTCTTCGGATTTGCTCTCCAGTTGATCGCAGAGTTCCTTATTCACTCCTTGTAATTTCACCAATTCTTCCGCAATATTTAACGCAGTTAGAATAGCAACATCTAAGGCCTTGAGATTATTTGCAGACTTTAACACCTCTTCTGTTTTTTCTGTTATTATCCTAATAACGCTTGACACATGGTCATCATCTGCATCGCTTAAAACCGCCAGCTCTTGACCCAAGATATTAATTTTATAACTTTTTTTCAAAGCTTATGCCTTGGAAACTTATTTTACCAACTCTATATCCGCAAGTAATTCCAGCAACGAATCTACCCTAGCACGTACGTTTTCCCTTTCCCCGTCTAATGCCTTTAGTTTATTATTTAAATCTTCTATCTCCGATTCTTTATTTTTTAGGACTTCCTCCAGTGTTTGGATCTGTTGTTTCAAAAATATTTTTTCGCTGATTATGCCTTTTATTTTATCTTCCAGTTCGTTGAATTTACCTATTTCCACTTTATTTTTTGTCCTTCCTCGTTGGTATGTAATAAGTATATAATAAAACTAGAGAAAATTATGAGAAAATTATGAAATTCTTGTTTATTTATGCCAATTTATCTGCTCAAAGTCAAGTCATTATTTAACATGAATATCCGCCAGGGACTGGAAATATTTATCGAGTTCGGCGAGCATACTTTCCCAATCCGGCAGCGCGGAAACGAGATTCCGAAAGCGGCTGGAGCCTTCCAAACCTTTGGTGTACCATAAAAGGTGTTTGCGGAAATTTCTGGCCGCAGCCCGGCCACCGCACAATTCGGCCTCCATTGACCAGTGTTGCTTAATTATTTCGTATCTTTGCAGCAAATTCGGCACCCAGCGCCCGGAACCGCCGTCTCGCAATTGATTTATTCCTTGAAATATCCAGGGATTGCCCAATGCCCCTCTGCCTACCATAACGAAATCACAGGATGTTTGCGTCATCATTTCCAGGGCATCCTCCGGCTGCCAGATATCGCCGTTGCCGATTACAGGAATGTTCAGGGCTTCTTTGACGGCGGCGATGACTTCCCAGTCGGCCGTCCCGCTGTACCCCTGATCGGCAGTCCTGCCATGAACGGCAACCGCGTCCGCTCCCGCATCGGCGGCAATCCGGGCAATTTCGACGGCGTTAATTGAACTGCGATTCCAGCCGGAGCGAATCTTAACGGTTACAGGAATCGGAACCGCTTTTTTAACGGCGGCGACAATCCGGCCGACCGCGCCGGGATCTTTCATCAGCATGACTCCAGCCCCGGTCTTAATGACTTTTTTCACCGGGCAGCCCATATTGATATCGATCAAATCAGCGCCGTGTTCACAGGCAATGCAGGCCGCGCGGGCCAGCAGTTGCGGCTCGGCGCCGAAAATCTGTATTCCCAAAGGCTTATCTCCGGCGCAGGATTGCAGGTACTCAAAAGTTTTTTCCGTATTCCGGACGAGGCCATTGGCGCTGACCATCTCCGTGTAGGCCAGGGCGCAGCCGAACGATCGCGCAATCAACCGGAAAGGCAAATTGGAAATACCGGCCAGCGGGGCCAGGAATGCTTTGCCCGATAATGAACGAATTATATTAATCACAGAGAAACCGGACTCTTTTGATTATCCTGCAGATGCCGACCCGCCCGGGCCAATTCTTCCGGTGTATTAATTCCCATAACTTCGATATAGTCCGGGGCGATGTGGGAGCGGACGGTAAATCCCTCCCGACAGGCAATTTCAACAATATCCGTCAGATAGTATTCCTGCTGGTTGTTATTATTGGTTATTTTTCCTAGAGCGGAAAACAGAAAAGGCGTATCCACACAATAAATTCCGGTATTTATTTCCCCGATGCTTTTTTCCTCAGCGGTCGCATCCCGTTCCTCGACAATTTTGGAAACCTTGCCCTGAGCATCTTTGACCACCCGTCCATACCCCCGGGGATCAGCCGGATATGTCGTCAGTACGGTAACCGGCGCCCCTGATGCCCGATGATTTTCAATCAATCCTGAAATTGTGGCGGGCTTGAGCAGGGGCACGTCGCCGCAGAGGATAACGGTCAGACCGGTGTAACCGGTCAGCACATCTTTGGCCTGTAAAACCGCGTGGCCGGTACCCAGCTGTGGATTTTGCTCCACAAAAACGGCTCCTGAAGCGGCAAACTCTTTTTTAACCACTCCGGCCTGATGGCCTACGATCACAACAATTTTTTCCGCCCCGGCAATCCTCGCGGCGGCGAGGGAATAGGCGAGCAGGGGTTTTCCTTCCAGGATGTGCAGCACCTTGGCTAAATCCGATTTCATGCGGGTGCCTTTACCCGCTGCTAATATCAATGCACAAAATCTATTGTCCGTCATTTTTTCCCAAATTACCTTTCCTGTTTTTCTCCGATTCCACATCCAACTGATCGGGGAGAATCACCAACACTTCCTTTATTGATTTCTGATCGGCATTTTCAATAATAAATTTGATTCCGCTGAAATCGACCTTTTCTTTTCTTTGAGGAACTCTTCCTAACCTGTGCATCAGAAAGCCGCCCAGAGTTTCATAATTGCCTTTGGGCAATTTCGTTGACAAAAGATGATTCAAATCATCAATGTCCATGCGTCCTTTGACCAGGTATTTATTCGGCGCCATTTTCTTGTATAACTTTTCTCCGGCAGTATATTCATCATCAATGTTGCCGATAATTTCCTCTCCGATATCTTCAATAGTTACAATACCAACAGCACCGCCGTATTCATCCACCACAACAGCCATGTGTTCATGCCTTTTTTGCATCTCCACCAGGAGGTCTTTGGCATTCTTCGTTTCGGGAACATAAAGCACTTCCGTCTGCAAAAGTGATTCAATGGTTTCATCCGCCTCAGGCAATGAAGTTTTATCTTTCTGTTTATACAAAACTTTCAGCAAATCAAAGTAATGCAGAATACCGACTATATTAAATACCTGATCCTGATAAACCGGAATCCGCAGGTATTTCTTGCCGGCCACAATACGGGCGGCGTCGTTTATTTTTGTCGTCGTCGACAGCGCCGTCAGCGCGGAAATGGGAATCATTATATCATCCACCGTAATTTCGGAAAAATCAAACACCCTGTTGACCATTTCTCTTTCCGTTTTCAGAATATCGCTGCCCTGCGTCTTTGTCCCCAGAATATATTTCAACCCGTCCTTGGTGATATAGGATGCATTGCTTACTTTGCGCCCGGTCAAAAACCTTACCGTCCATTTGGATACTGTGGCAATAATAAAAGCCGCCGGATAAAAGACAATCGAGGATACCCGGATAAAAAACGCGATTCTCATGGCCATAATTTCTGCATAGTGTTGGAAAATACTGCGGTAAATAATCATAAAAAACAATGTCGGCAGCAGGATAGCGAGCGAAAGTTGTTCACCATACACCGGCCCGAAAAAAGAAATAAAAAGACCTGTGGCTAAAGTAGAGCTGGTGATAATGGCCAGATTGGTACCAATGATCGTTGTGGAAATAAACCACTCCGGCCGTTCCATCAGCCTCAGGGCCTGCCGTGCAGAAAAGGAACCGCGGCCGGCAAAAAATCTGATTTTATTGATATCAGAAGAAATTAAAGCTATTTCACCGCCGGAATAGAGGGCTTCCAAAAGGAGGCAAACAGCAATAATTCCCAAAGTTACGTAAATATTCATATATTTTTAAATCCGCCCGGCCGTTCGTTTTACTTTTATTTTGGATATCCTGGACTTACCCACGCTTTCGATATGAAATGTAAAACCTTTGTATTCATATTCTTCGCCTTTCGCGGGCAAATTCCCGAATAAATGCAGAACAAACCCGCCGATCGTGTCGAATTCCTCCTCCGGCAATTCCGCCTGCATTAAAACATTGAACTGCTCCAAGGGTAATTTGCCGGGTACGATAATGGTGGTTTCATCCAGCCTCTCGCAGCCGTTTTCGAAGTCGCGGCACTCGGTAAATTCTTCTTCGAATAAATGCTCCAAAATGTCTTCAATCGTCACCAAACCGGACACGCCGCCGTATTCGTCAACAACAATGGCAATTTGCATGTGGCTTTCCCGAAAGTCATGTAAAAGTCCGTTGACGGTTTTCTCTTCGGGAACAAAATAAGGTCTTCTCAGCAGCTTTTCTATGCTGTCCGTCCTCTTTTCCTGCAAAGCGGAAATCAGATCACGCGCATAAAGAATCCCGATGATGTCGTCGCGGTCACCGGCATAGACAGGTACTCTTTCGTGCCGCACTTTGACTACTCGGGCGGCGACTTCTTTCATCGCCATGGTCACGGGAAGGCAAAACATATCCACCCGGGGTATCATGATATCGGTTACCGGCTCGTCGCCCAATTCAAAAATTCGATTGATCAGCTCTTTTTGCGACTCTTCCACAACACCCTGGCGACTTCCGGCATCAATGAGCGTCTTAAACTCATCTTCCGTCATCGGTTCGGCATTCCTGGATTTACCACGAGTGTATCGTTTGAGGATAAAGTCCGATATTTTCTCCAACCCCACGACAAAAGGATAAACCAGACGGGAAAAAGCGGTAAGGACGGGGGATGTGGCGGAAGATATCGGCATGGGATAAACCACCCCGAATGTTTTGGGAATGGATTCACCGGCCAGAAGAAGGGTCACACTGGAAACAACGATGGCAATCAATTGGCCTTTTGCCCCGAAAATACTAATAAAAAAAGCCGCAGTTAAAATTGATATCCCAATATTCACAGCCTCATTGCCGACAACAATAGTGATCAAAAGACGGCGCCGGTTGATCAACAGCCCGCGGACCAATCTTAAAAACGGGTAATGATCCAGTTTCATCTTGTGCAGATGTAATTCCGTCAAGGAAAACAAAGCGGCTTCCGCCGAAGAGAAAAAACCGGAGAATAAAAATAGTATTAAAATTATGGTTAATTGTAATGGCAAATCCAAAACGTCAACTATCCTGAATTGTTTTATTATGTTTAATGTACCAGATTGGCAGAGAAAAAGACAAACACTTTATAATAATGTGAGTTTCTATTAATTGACTTAAAATTAATTATCCGTTATTCAATCCGGCACAACTAATTTTGGAGATTGTACAATGCCCAATATACTTTTAGTCGGCAACGGCGCCCGCGAGCATGCCCTGGCGGAAGCCATCATGCGCTCGGCGGAAAAACCGCTGTTATTTTCTTACATGAAAGCAAACAATCCCGGCATTGCATCACTGTCGGAAAAAACAAAAATCGGCGGCTATGTCGATCTGTCGGCAATTACTTCGTTCGCCCGGGAAAATAAAATTGAACTGGCCGTTATCGGCCCCGAAGACCCTCTCAACAACGGCGTTGTGGATGCGCTGGCGCAAATCGGCGTTTCAGCGATCGGCCCCAATAAAAGTCTGGCGCGCCTGGAGACTTCCAAGTCGTTTACCCGCAATCTGGTTAATAAATATAATATTCCCGGCAATCCGCAGTATCAAGTCTTCACCTCAATGGAAGGAGTGGAGGCGTTTTTGAATTCGCTCGACGGCATTGTGCTGAAGCCGGATGGACTCACCGGCGGCAAAGGCGTGCTGGTGCAGGGCGATCATTTTGCAACAAAAGAAGAAGCAATGCAGTTATGCGCGCAGATTCTGCAGGAAAGTTCCTCCGTTATCGTCGAGGAAAAATTTGATGGCGAAGAATTCTCCCTGCAGTGCCTGTGCGACGGCAAAACCGTTGTCGGCACTCCGCTGGTGCAGGATCACAAACGGCGCTTCGACGGCGACAAAGGCCCCAACACCGGCGGCATGGGCTCCTATTCCCTCCCCGATCATTCCATGCCCTTTCTGAAGCCATCGGATATTGAAGAAGGCCTGGAGATTACGCGCCAAGTCGCGGCGGCGCTTTTAAAAGAGACCGGCAGCCCCTATAAAGGTGTCATGTACGGGGGATTCATCGCCACGAAAAACGGCGCAAAGCTTCTGGAATACAACGCGCGTTTCGGCGATCCCGAAGCCATGAATATCCTGCCACTTTTGCAAACGGATTTCGTAGTTATCTGCAGGCACATCATCGACGGCACACTCGACAAGCTGAAAATTGAATTTGAACCCAAGGCAACCGTCTGCAAATATGTTGTTCCCAAAGGCTACGGACTGCCCGCCGATCATCCCGACGCAGCCTCATCCAAAGCAAAAATTGAAGTAGGCGACGTGGGAAAAGCGAGACTTTACTATTCGTCCGTGGATAAAAGAGATGACGGCCTGTATCTGAGCTCCTCGCGCGCCATCGGCATCGTCGGCATCGCCGACACGCTGGACGCCGCCCGCCAGATCGCCGAAGAAGGCGTCCAAGCCGTGAAAGGACCGGTCGCCTACCGCGAGGACATCGGCACCGATGCGCTGATACAAAAGAGAATTGATCACATGAAGGCGATAAGGAAAGACTAAGCGGAGTGTTGTCCAAATGGTTATTCTTGGGAACGGCCATTGGAAGCGTTTTTGCCATGAATTCCGGCGAAATAACAGATCAGGAACTTTAACTGTCTGAAGTCGAAGACGAGTTTTAACGTGCACCAGCATCTCTTTTTTCTCGTATTTTTTCATTTACATGGGAGAGTGCGCTTCCTATAGTTTCGACCGGTTAAACCATGTTTTACCTGAAACCGGTCTTTTTGTCTGGACTATAGTAGTTGATGAGGTAGGATACATGAACGCCGCAGTACTTTTGATAATAGCAGCTGTCATATTTTATTTAGGTTTTCGTATCTACGGAAAATATATTGCCGGGGTATTCGAGGAAAACGATAAGAACGAGACACCGGCATGTTCGATGAAGGATGATCGTGACTACGTACCGACAAAGCCTATAGTTTTATTCGGTCATCATTTCGCCAGCATTGCCGGCGGCGGACCGATCATCGGTCCTACCGTAGCACTGCTTTTTGGCTTTATGCCCGTATGGCTGTGGTGTGTCGTGGGAAGCATTTTTATCGGTGCGGTGCATGACATGACGGCGCTTTTCGCCAGCGTCCGGGAAAAAGGCAAGTCCGTTTCGGAGATAGCCAAAGCAACTCTGGGCAATACAGGCTTCTTTTTATTTATCAGTTTCACTACCATTATGCTTTTGCTCGTTACGTCGGCGTTTCTGGGATTAACGGCGACAGCTTTAACATCTCTCTTGCCCCTGGATGTTCTGAAGCTGGATCCTTCCCAAACTATAGTAAAGACAGTTATGGTAAAAGGGGTTGCCAAGGCCCAGATTGGGGGCATCGCCTCGGCTTCCGTTATTTTTATAACCTGTTTTGCCCCTCTTATCGGCTATCTGGTTTATAAGAAAGAAATCAATGTTTATCTTGCATCTCTGTTGGCTATCCTGGTCTGCATCAGCTCTATTATTTTCGGGTTGAATTTCCCGATCGCCATAAACACAACCGTCTGGATGATTATCCTTTCTTTCTATACTCTGCTCGCGGCCGGCATTCCTGTCTGGGTAATTCTGCAGCCGCGTGATTTCACCAATTCATTTCTCCTTTACGCCGGAATTGCCGCACTCTTTATCGCCGGTATCGCCGCCGGTTTTAAAGGAGTCACCTTTTCCGCCCCGGCGTTTAATGTTGCGGCGGGAACCAACAAGTTAGGCGCGCTCTGGCCGTTTCTATTCATTACCGTTGCCTGCGGAGCTATTTCCGGTTTTCATTGTCTGGTTGCCGGCGGCACATCCTCGAAGCAGATATCTAAAGAGACGGATATAAAGAAAATTGCATACGGCGGAATGATGTTGGAAGGCTTACTGGCTATCGGCGTCCTGGTGGCGGTCGGATGCGGCATTGCCTTTACGGATTACAGCAACATCGTCTTCCCGACAATCGCCGGGACCAAATCAAACCCGATTCTGGCCTTTGCCGCCGGGGCAGGCGGACTGATGCACATGGGATTAGGAATACCGCCGGTTTATGGCACTATTTTGGGAATTCTGCTGGTAGAAGGTTTTGTCGTCACAACGCTGGACACGGCTGTCCGACTGAACAGATATCTCTTTGAAGAATTATGGCAGGTAATTTTCAAGAAAGTTCCGTCTATAATGAAATCCTATCTTTTTAACGCTCTGCTCTGTGTGATTCTGATGTTTATCCTCGCCTACTACAATGCATTTCTCGTGATCTGGCCTGTCTTTGGCTCGGCCAATCAATTGCTGGCCGCCCTGGCGTTGATTGCCGTCTCCGTCTGGCTGGTAAAAAGAAACAAGAATGCCTGGTTCACGGTGCTGCCGGCTCTGTTTATGATGGCGACTACTTTATATTCTCTTGTGGCTTTGCTTTTTAACACTTACATCCCCAAGAGCAACATCATGCTGGCGGTGGTTGATGTTCTGCTGATTACCTTTTCCATCGGAGTAGTAATTTTATCTTACAGGAAATGGCAGGAGTTGAGGTCAGGTGTTGTACAGACGGAAAGAGTCGTTTAAACCTGTTTTCAATTTAATCCGGCCCATGTTATTCGGGCGAGTCCAAAAGACTCGCCCGTTTTTTATTTTACATTTTTACCCGCATTATCTGCCGCTACTCTGTCGTGCCGGATTTCAACAGCGCCGTGCTGAAATACCGTTCGGCACGGTCGGGCAGCACCGTGGCAATGTTGCCCGGATATTTTTTCTCCAACTGCTGTGCGGCCCAGACATTAGCCCCGGAGGAAATGCCGACCAGCAGCCCCATGCTTCTCCCCAGTTCCCGGGTTGTTTCGATGGCGTCTTCGTCGGTGACTTCGATAACTTCGTCAACCAGTTTGACATCCAGCACGGCCGGAATGAAGCCGTCGCCGATGCCCTGTATTTGATGCAGCCCCGGTTCGTGGCCGAGCAGCGCGGAGACATTTTTTGGTTCCACGGCCACAATGCGGATGTCGGGCCGATGCTCTTTGAAGAACTTGCCGATCCCCTGAAGGGTTCCGCCGCTGCCGACGCCCGCGACGAAACAATCGATTGCACCATTCATCTGACGCCATAATTCGCGTGCGGTTTCTTCATAGTGCACACGCGGATTGTCCGGATTTTCGAACTGCTGCGGCACATATATTTTCGGATTCGCCGCCGCCAGTTCAGTAACTTTTTTCACGGCCCCGGCAAGGCTTTCTTCCGCGGGCGTTAAAATCAATTCAGCGCCCAATGCTCTGATGAGCTTCTTGCGTTCGTCGCTCATGTTTTCGGGCATCACGATGATGACACGGTACCCTTTCAAGCGTCCCACGAGCGCCATGCCGATGCCGGTGTTGCCGCTGGTTGGCTCCACAATGATAGTGTCCGGATGCAGTTTACCGTCGCGTTCAGCGCCTTCCAGCATCGCCAGGGCGACACGGTCTTTGATGCTTCCACCGGGATTCAGGAATTCGGCTTTGGCGAAAATACGTGAATTCTTGAGCCGAATGAGAGGGGTATTGCCGATCAGATTGAGAATATTATCTGTTATCATTGATAACCTCACACATTGAAATCATATCACATACACTATACAGGCAGGTCTTTTGGACTCGCCCGTTTTGCAACTTTATATTGTTTGTTCTTACTAACTCACAGCTTTTGCTCCCGCTTTTATCGCCGCGATGATTTTATTTACGGAAGCATCATCCATGATGATATTGAGCCCGAACATGACGGCGCGGCTCAGGATGGCGTCGCTTTTGGCCATGGTTTGCGGCGCGTAGGAAGGAGTCTTCGTGCCGAAGTAATCTTTATTTCCCATATCTTCAAGCGCCTGCCAGTGCTTCGCATAATGCCATGTGTTTTCTGCGATAATTGCACCGGGGCAGCCGGCTTCTTTGGTGGCAGCCTGGAATTTTTTCGCGTCTTCGGCTGTAGGCAGCAGAAAGATGACATGGGTTGCCGTATCGCCTTCGCTGTCGTTCATGGGACGCGGCCGAATTCCTGTATCCGCCACGGCATCAAGGATTTTCTTTTTCGTTGCCCGCAGCAGTCCCAGAGCCATCGGCATTTTATTCATCGCCACAAGCCCCAGCGCCCCCTGTATTTCGCTTAACCGGTAATTGACGCCCAGACCTGATTTTGCATCCGCGCCGCGGTCGTGCTGTTTGCTGTGGACATGTCCATGGTCATGATAGTATTCCATTTTACTGTAGACCGCTTCATCGTCGGTGAGAATGATGCCGCCTTCGCCGACGGTCAGGGTTTTATTGGGGTCAAAGCTCCATGTACCGCACTTGCTCAGTGTGCCGAGGTAACGGCCTTTATAAGTTCCGCCGACCACTTCGCAGGCGTCTTCAATGATGGGAATGTTGTATTTTGCACTGAGCGCCGTAAACTTATCCATATCCGCTGCAACCCCGAACATATGCACGGGCATGATTGCCTTCGTTCTCGGCGTAATAAGTTTTTCGACGGAAGCCGTGTCGAGGCTCAGCGTCTCGTCAATATCGGCGAGGATCGGAACCGCATCGCAGGCGACAATAGCTTCTATTGTTGCAATGAATGTGAACGGAGTTGTAATGACTTCGTCGCCGGGCTGAATTCCTATGCCCTTGAGCGCAACGATTAGCGCCGCTGTGCCGTTGGAAACGCCGAGTGCAAATTTTGCACCGGTAATGGCCTTCACTTTGTCCTCAAATTCATCCACCCGATACTGTCCGTTTCTCATTGCGTGTGAACCGTACCGATGAATCATTTTTCTTTCAATGACATCCGCCATCGCCTTTATTTCTTCACTGTCAAATATTTCTGCACCTGCCATAATGTAAGCTCCTTGTATAATCGGGCATCACTTTCGCTCCGATGAAATATTATTGCACTTTCGATCCTCTGCTCATGTGTTACGAAAAAAATGTCTTTGCTGCACTTAACAGTCTATAACCTGTTAAGTGCTGATCCTGTTAATGGTGGAACAAACGTAGTCCGCAAAATGCCATGGCAATACCGTATTTGTTGCAGGTGTCGATCACCTGCTGGTCGCGGATGGAACCGCCCGGCTCCACAATGGCCGTCACGCCGCTGCGGCGGGCGCGCTCAATGTTGTCGCCGAAGGGGAAGAACGCGTCGCTGCCCAGACAAACGCCGGTGACTTTGGCGAGCCACGCCTTCTTCTCGGCTGCCGTCAAAGGCTCGGGTCGGCTGGTGAAGGTTTCCGCCCATACATCTTCGCCGGTGACATCTTCCGGCGTCTCGCCGATGTAAACGTCGATGGCGTTGTCGCGGTTGGGTTTGGAAACATCGTCGCGGAACGGCAGATTGAGCACTTTGGGCATATGGCGCAGCTGCCAGTTGTCGGCCTTCTGGCCCGCGAGACGGGTGCAGTGGATGCGGCTCTGCTGCCCTGCGCCCACACCGATGACCTGGCCGTCCTGCACAAAGCATACACTGTTGGATTGCGTGTACTTCAGCGTAATCAGGGCAAGTACCAGATCACGCTTCTGGACATCAGTCATAGTCTTGTTTTCAGTCACAATATTGTCCAGCATGCTGCCGTCGATCTTCAGGCTGTTGCGGCCCTGTTCAAAGGTAATGCCGAACACCTGTTTATGCTCTATAGAGGTCGGCACGTAGGCGGGGTCGACGGAAACCACGTTGTAGTTGCCGTTTTTCTTGGATTTTAAAATTTCCAGCGCTTCCGGCTCGTAACCCGGAGCGATGATGCCGTCGGTAACCTCATTTTTGATGATCTTTGCCGTGGGTACGTCGCAGACGTCGGAGAGCGCAATCCAGTCGCCGAAACTGCTCATGCGATCCGCCCCGCGGGCGCGCGCATAGGCGCAGGCCAGTGGTGATAGCTGCATGGCGGCGTCGAGATGATACATTTTGCGTAAAACTTCGTCCAGGGGGAAGCCCAAGGCGGCTCCGGCAGGGGAGACATGTTTAAAGGAGGCCGCGGCAACCATGCCGGTATTCTCTTTGAGCTCTTTCACCAGCTGCCAGCTGTTAAGCGCATCCAAAAAGTTGATATAGCCGGGCTTGCCGTTTAATACGACAACCGGCAGATTGCTGCCGTCCGCCATAAAAATCCGGGCGGGTTTCTGGTTGGGGTTGCAGCCGTATTTAAGTGCTATTTCGTTCATGAATTATCCCTCCACCGTTTTGTATTTATTGATGATAACGTCCTCATAGGCCCGGGTTTTAAGATCGATGGCGCGCACAAACAGGCTGACCTTATTGTCTTCGTTCAGGGCTGCCCACAGCTTGCCGGCATATTCATTGGGATCTTCCTCGTCGATGGCGACGTGCAAAGGCTCGCCCGCAAAACTGGGGATAGGCGTTCCGTTACATTTGTAGGTGCTGATGAAGTGTCCTTCACCGGCCAGGGGCTCGGAATAGTCGAAGGTAAAACGCTGCACGCTCTTTTCATTGCCGTCGCAACTCTTCAGAATGCTGAGCTTATAGCCGCCGGTAAGCATATCCACCACGCCGGAAATGCGGGGCGTCCAGTTGGGACCGTCGTCCTCAAAGGTACGGGTCATAAGTGCCGCTTCAAAGCCAAAACCCGGAAAATCATTGCGCGCCATAAAATCGCGGACAGTGTCGGTCTGGTCGCCGTTGGTCACAATCATCGTGTTTTCGTAAGTCAGAACGGGGTTATAAATAATCAGGTGCGGGTCTGTCATTTTGGAAGGATCCGCCGCCATGGTGCGGATGCCGCCGTCAATGGGATCAAAAACACGGTTGCGGCTGTTGACGCTGCGTCCCATGATAAAGTAGCCAATCAAGGCTTTGTTTCCACTTGGAGTCTTTCCGATACAGATGCCCCGGCCCGGATACTCATTACCGGCAAGATATTCGTATAAGTTCGCTTTCATTTTTCAACTTCTCTCCTCAATTAAGTGTAATAATAAGTATTATTCAAAGAAAAATCCCTAGCGGAAAGGGGGCTTCGCTGGTTGGTCGCTGCCCGACCCGGCCGTCTTGGCAATCCGCCGGCGGGAGTCAGGGGGCGTTGCCGCCGCGATGCCATCATTGATGGGAAATGGAATAAGACATGAATTGCGAAACCCCACCGATTTTACACACTCCTCCCTTCACGCCGGTAAACCAGGTCATTTTCTTCCGATATTTTATCTCCGGTGTGGCTTGTTCATCATTTCGGGGCTTTTGGCAGTTCGGGGAATTTCACATCGAGGACGGCATTCCATTTATCCACCAAAGATTTGATGCTTTCCATCAATTCGGAAATATCACCTTCAATTGAAATAGAACGGATTTTATCCCCCTGAGCAATCCGGTTAACAACATCCTGATCGGCTTCGCTTAACACTTCGCCGAAGACGGTGTGATGGTCGTCGAGCCACGGCGTCTGCACATGTGTAATAAAAAACTGGCTGCCGTTGGTTTGCGGACCGGAGTTGGCCATGGAAAGGATGCCCGGTTTATTGTGGCGGAGCCCGGCGACAAACTCATCCTGAAATCGATATCCCGGTCCACCGCGTCCATCACCTTCGGGACAACCGCCCTGAATCATGAAATCAGAAATAACACGATGAAAGTTTAAATTATTGTAATAACCGCGGCGCGCCAGATTAACAAAATTACCGACGGTAATGGGTGTTTGATCGGCAAAAAGCCGTAAGCGGATTGTTCCTTTGTCGGTTTCAATAACAGCTGTAAGTTCGTTTTTCATTAATTTCTCCTTTTTTTAACATCGCGAAACTCTAGATACTTAGAGTTAATATGTCAAGGCAAAAACAAAGCTCCCATGCGTAAAACTGCCGCTTGCAATTACAATTTTAATAAGTTATTAGGCTCGCTTACTTAATATCTCGACTTTGAGGGAATCCATGAATAAAAAAACAGATGCAGTCGTCAGCGTGGTCATGGGCAGCGATTCCGATTTGCCGGTTATGACCGAGGCAACGAAAATTCTGGCAGAATTCGACATCCCCTGTGAGCTTTTTTTAACCTCCGCCCACCGCACCCCGGAGCGCACAACCAGGTTCGCCCAGGATGCGGCCAAACGCGGTGTAAAAATAATTATTGTCGGCGCCGGCGCAGCGGCGCATCTGGCCGGTGTCATCGCCGCCCAGACCCGGCTGCCGGTAATCGGCGTGCCCATTGACGCCACCGCTTTGCAGGGTCTCGATGCCCTGCTTTCCACCGTCCAAATGCCGGGGGGCATACCGGTGGCCACAATGGCGATAGGAAAAGCAGGGGCAAAAAACGCCGCCCTGTACGCCGTGCGCATCCTGGCGCTCGAAGATGAAAAGATCAGCGCCAAACTTGACGATTATATTAAGAAAATGGCGGACGATGTGGAAAAGAAGCAAGACAATCTGACTACCTCGTAAATGGCCCGGATGCTGCATTGCGCTGCGACCCATTTACGAGGCAGTCTAAGCTGAGAAACCATGGTAAACATTTCATGCCGGAAATCCTGAAAGTCGCTGCCGACAATTCGGAAGAATTCGTTTTATCCCGCGCAACGGATATTTTAGCCCAGGGCGGCATCATCGCCTATCCCACGGAAACATTTTATGGTTTGGGCGCGGATGCAACAAACGAAAAAGCGATCCGGAAAATTTACGACCTGAAAGGCAGAAATTTTCACAATCCAATTTCCGTTATCATTGACAGGGAAGAAAATCTCCACCCGCTTGTCGAGGGAGTGCCCCCGATAGCTGTAATATTAATGAAGGCATTCTGGCCGGGACCGCTGACCATTATCTTTAGAGCTTCCAGCACAGTATCGCCTCTTTTGACAGCGCAAACCGGTAAAATCGGCATACGCATTTCCAGCCACAGAGGCGCTCGGACTTTGGCGCAAAAACTCGGCCATCCCCTCACAGCTACCAGCGCTAATTTATCCGGCGCCCCCGAATGCTCGAGCGCAGGCGAAGTCGCCCGCCAAATCGGACAGCAACTTGACGCTATCGTTGACCTGGGAAATATGGCGGGCGGCAAGGGTTCTACAATAATAGACGTCACAGTCGCTCCTCCGCAAATTCTGCGCGAAGGTGTAATCAGCAGAAGAAGTATTCAACACCACATTGCCAGCAAATAGGAGAAGTTACCGGGACGCACCGCTCAGAGAAATAAAAAAGGCGCGTTGATCAACGCGCCTTTTGCTTTGTGTGCACAAGAGAAACCGCCATCAATTGGACAACAGACGCTCCGCTCCTGCCGTCTTGACCGTTGTTTTAATTACACCCGCCGGTTCGCGGACAAACACTATCATAAAGGGTATCATTCCGTTCGGGGCAATTTTATCATTCGAATTGTTGCTGCCTTCCGGAATGGAAAGTCTGCTGAATATTGCTTCTTCCGGCAGGCTCGTTAATTCCTCGTCAGTCAAGACATTCCCCGCATACGCGGCGCGCTCTCCCAATACTACGGCGTAGGCGTCAACGATTTCTCCCTTGACGACTATCCGGGAAACCGGATAATCGGCCTGATTTACAGCCGTGCCCTCCACCACGCGGATTTGCCCCAGCATAAAGTTATTTAAAATCCGCTGCCTTATATCCTGCAATTTTATCTGGCCGGCAACAACTTCCGGGCGCGCCGGTTCACGAATACCGATATCCACATATTGACTGACAACCTTGAGCAAACGGTCACCCATCTGCGGAAAAACAAAGTAATAGATAATCGCCGGAATAACAACAATCGCCGCAATGATCCAGGCGGCGATCGCCAGTATTTTCCAAGTCTTTTTCCGGGAGGACTTTCCTGCTTCGCGCCGATCAAACTCCATCGCCGATTCATAGGCCGTATCATCTTCATCTTCAAAGATTTCTTCATTTATCGGCTTTTCTATTTCCGGCATTATTTCTTTGTCTGATTCCTTCTTTGCCCGCATGACGTCGTCAAGAAAGAGTTCGGCATTCTCATCTTCACCGGAAACAGGCGGTCGGTGCAAAGATAAGGTCTTATCCTCTGCAAGTTGTTCTTCCCTGGCCGCCGGCTCACCGCCGGGCTTTTTAATATGCGGATTTTCCTGAAAGAAAACATGCTGACAACGGCTGCACCGCATCCATATACCGTCCCCCTCCATCAACTCATCGGCGAAACGATATTTTGTCCGGCATTGACTGCATTGAATTATCATTCTTCTCCCTCAATCTATTGCTGTTTGATTATATAGACTTCCGGCAAAAAACGAGCTTGCTCGTTAAAATCAAG